>Ga0307508_10000139_pt1 | contig 86554 bp, 97 predicted proteins | sample 9_EM_MG_FD_203089 | JGI IMG/M metagenome (GOLD analysis project Ga0307508, IMG submission 203089) | Populus trichocarpa ectomycorrhiza microbial communities from riparian zone in the Pacific Northwest, United States - 9_EM | ecosystem: Host-associated > Plants > Roots > Unclassified | place... | reverse complement strand
AAGCATTTTCCCCAACCTTATGCAACCCGGAATCGCCGGCAGTATGGCAACGGTGGCGAACAGCACCGAATCCGGAGTCGTCAGCGGTACGGCACCCACAATCCCCAGCGAGTCGGAATCGCTCAATGCTACCCGTCCGGGAAGCATATCCTCCAACGTTATGCAACCCGGAACCGCCGGCAGTATGGTAACGGTGGCTAACAGCACCGAATCCGGAGTCGTCAGCAGTACAGCACCCGCAATCCCCAGCGAGTCGGAATCGCTCAATGCTACCCGTCCGGGAAGCATATCCTCCAACGTTATGCAACCAGGAACCGCCGGCAGTATGGCAACGGTGGCTAACAGCACCGAATCCGGAGTTGTCAGCAGTACAGCACCCACAATCCCCAGCGAGTCGGAATCGCTCAACGCTACCCGTCCGGGAAGCATATCCTCCAACGTTATGCAACCCGGAACCGCCGGCAGTATGGCAACGGTGGCTAACAGCACCGAATCCGGAGTCGTCAGCAGTACAGCACCCGCAATCCCCAGCGAGTCGGAATCGCTCAACGCTACCCGTCCGGGAAGCATATCCTCCAACGTTATGCAACCAGGAACCGCCGGCAGTATGGCAACGGTGGCTAACAGCACCGAATCCGGAGTCGTCAGCAGTACAGCACCCACAATCCCCAGCGAGTCGGAATCGCTCAACGCTACCCGTCCGGGAAGCATATCCTCCAACGTTATGCAACCCGGAACCGCCGGCAGTATGGCAACGGTGGCTAACAGCACCGAATCCGGAGTCGTCAGCAGTACAGCACCCGCAATCCCCAGCGAGTCGGAATCGCTCAACGCAACCCGTCCGGGAAGCATATCCCCCAACGTTATGCAACCCGGAACCGCCAGCAGTGTGGCAACGGTGGCGAACAGCACCGAATCAGGAATCGTCAGCGGTACGGCACCCACAATCCCCAGCGAGTCGGAATCACTCAACGCAACCCGTCCAGGAAGCATATTCCCCAACATTATGCAACCCGGAATCATCAACGGTACCGCACCCACAACCCTCAGCGAGTCGGAATCGCTCAGCGCTACCCGTTCGGAAAGCATAACCGCCAACCAACCCTCAGAATGGGTATCAGTCTTCGACCGCAGCGTCCGTACCTCCTCGCAATTGCCCCAGCTTGGCGACATCGTCCAACTAAAGATTTGCGAAACCGACATCGTACTCGGCCCTCCCAGCGTCACCACCTGGACTGCTCGCGGTACAAAAAGATCATTGCATGTCATCGTAATCACCGGCGCCAATGAGGATATCTTGCAGAACAAGTGGTCGGTTACCGGATTCTTATGTCGCGGATTCTCCCGCGCTTTTAATCCCAAAAACCATGTTGCCAATATGGGCTCCAATCTCAAGAGCCTACTGCTTCCCCTCCCCTCTGTGCCCGCTCCGTCCCCTCCCACTCCAGCGGAGTTCGGGGCTCCATTGCTCCCGCACAACTTTGCCACGCCGAGGCATACATGGCTGTGGGCCGTAGCGATGCCGTTCAAGATGGACCGTCAACCAGTATATTCCCCTCTTGTTTCATCGGGTGTTTTGTGCTGACGTTGCTGGTCTCACAGTATCGCAGGTTCTCCCCGCACGGCAGCATGCCGCGTGACGAGATTCGCCGTATCTTGTCGTATGAAGAATCCGTCCGCAGCAGTCTCATCAAAAACCCCCTTACCGATCCGACATCCGGACCCAGCGACGCAGGTGATGACGCTGGTGGGAACGTGCACGACGGCAGCAGGGACCCGCATGGTCCGAGTGGCAGCGGTGGCGGTGACTCGAACACACACGACGATGGCACCGGCGCGCAGGGCTCCTGTGGGAGTGGCGGTGCTGCAAACGCTGGAGGAGCCGAGGTGACAGGCTCGTGCACGATCACTGTGTCTGATGACCATCCCCTCTCGTACGGGGAGGTTGACGATGATGAGGATTGCGAGACTGCAAGCTCAATCAGTATGGACCAGATTTGGCAGATGACCGCGCGTCAGGCACCCGCCTACGCGCCCTACGTGCTGGAGCAGCAATATTCACGTTCGGAACAGAAGCGACTCGACGTTGCTCAGTGGCTCACCAATTTCTAGTCGAGACGGTGGAGTTTCAAGAACCTGTTATGGATGTATTCTCCGGCTTGCATCGCCGTGGCGTTAAAGGTCGCCGTATTGTTACTCTTATTTATGCCGTTGCGCGTGTTTTGGTGATCGCGGAATGCACAGGAAGATGTTTATTTTACCACGTATGTGTTTTTATTGTAGGTGGTCTTAATTAACTGGGCTCTGCACATGTGGAACTGAACCCGACTTTATCGTAATGGCCCGCACCCCATGTTCGAATATTCCTTCGCATCAATGTGAGCACGTAGAACCACGGTGAAAGCCAAGTTTTTGCGGATGCCGTGAAGGTCCACGAAGGCTCTGAGCGTCGACAACATTGCGGGTAACCCGCACAAAACACCCCCAGACGGCGGCCTGTGCACATCGTCAATTCTGAGACGCTCACAATTGCCCGCCGATTAGCCACACGCGGCGGTACCTGGAGTAAGTCATATTCTGCGCGTGACGAGTAGCAGTCCATGCCCTTGCAGTACTCCTCGACAATCATCGGTGCCTGCAAACTCCGGATCCCGCAGATTCTCCCGGCACGGGCGGCTTGCTAGGTCGGAGTGCTGCACACCCGCGGCAGTTCTCGCTCAGCGTCCGCTGCGGACAGAGACGCCGGCTAGTCCTTCGGTGCACCCGTAGCGGTCGGAACTTTACGTTTTCTGCCGACAAGGACTATCGCAGCAACAAAGATCCCCCCCCCCCCCCACCACCACCGTTCCCTTGAATCCACCGGTAAAACATCTCCATCGTTCAAGCAACTTCCGGATAGTTATGGCTGGCGCAACCGCGGACGTCATCACGGCAGTCGCCAGGACGAACCCGACGGAAGCTCAGGAACCCACAAACCAACCAAGAACATTGTTCGTCCAACTGGAAAAGCGAGTTTCCCGCTCCGCTAGCCACGCGACCGGCTTAAATTCGCGGTAAGCCATCGTTACAGCACGCCCAATTGACTTGTTGATTCCGTTCGGACATTCGCCTCCCGTATTCCCAGACGTACACCCTGTTCATCCGAGCTCCTCTGGTGCATACTACTGTACAGACATCGGTTAGCCAGTCTACCGAGCCTGGAGACAGGAATGATGAACCCAGGAGACCCGGAACTTACTTCAACTACGAAGTGTTCGAGTCACATATTGGCAACCCAGCCCTTCCCTTCTTTGCAGTCAATCCCAACTCTCGGTGGATTTCCGCGTCGGAACAGAGGATCTGCTTCGCGCTCGCCGACTTCTTTCTGGACGTGGAGCCTCTTCGAGTCCGACTAGCTCTTCCCCGCGCGACAGGTTCACACCTTGCCTGATATCCAGTTTTCACAGGTGGAAGAACTCTTACGGCATGACGTCTTTCCGGCGCTCTGGCCGCAGGTAGTGGCACCCGTGCCAGAGCGGGTGAGCATCGACTGCGAACGGCTCCTCTCTGCCATCGAATCAGACGTCAGTGGAAGTTGTATGCCTTTCTGGCTGAGCCGTTTCTTGCCTTGCTATGGCTACCACTTCGTAGCATATTTCGATCCTAGCTTGCACGCGCAAAGCAATGGCTGGAGAGATTAGAGAGTTGGCGAGGAAATTAACCTGGATGAGGTTTTCGGGCAGAGAGACCGAATTTGTTGCGCTGGAGGCTTGTCTTTCGGGGGGTTTGAGTTCTGGTGCCACGCAATGGAGGGGGAGGGTCGGAATTCGGGACGTGTGTATTTTGCTTTGTTCACCATGTTGTAATCCAAATTTACGTGAGGACTTTTTATTTCTTCCACCCCTAGATCACATCAGGAAAAACGAGTCCGGACGTTCTGGGGGAAGCGGGGCGGAATGTGTACGTACGGTGATATGGATGGTGGAGGATGGAGGATGGCAAACGGTACGTGCCCACGGCAGAGGAAGAGCCACAGATCATTGACTGATTGCTGTACCCACTTGCCGCCACGGCCCGCCGTGCGCCACAATACTCCCACCGCCACGGGGTACTCGGTGAAGCCGCATCCCCGACCTACCTAGTCCCCGTGATGGGCGAGATGCCTATCCCGCGAGGTGCGTCGGCACACATCGGACCGCTTAGTCACGTCGTTCGCACACGGCGTCACTCGTTCGAGTCGGCCGAGCAGCCTGCTGTTTCGTCGACCGGCAGGCGAAACTATCGACTGGACGCGAGTACAATTGACATTACATACACTTATCTACAGCGGTTAGTCGCTGCCGGGACACCGTTGCCAATTTGAGAGACAGTCGGGGCGGCCCGTCCAGTGACAGCCCTTGATTGAGGATCCGACCCAGCCGAGCACGTCACGGCGTGCTCATGTACATACATACAGTATCATACCTATTACCTAGTATAGGGATAGGTGTAAGAGAGAAAAAAAATACACTCCGATCAGAGTATTACGCTACCCTACCATCCAGGCGGTAACGCGGCTCGGCCCCCGATATCCGGACAGAAAAACAGCCTCCTATCTACACAACACCTTCGATGCAGCCGTTCCTCCTCAACTCCTCCCAGTGAACGCCGCATGGAAGGTGGGATCTTGCCACTTGAGGAGTGGGTCCGGGTTGAAGTATTCCTGCACGAACTGCGTGACGAGCCATGCGACAGGTGGGTAGAACCAGAACCGTGCGATGCGTGATCTGGCCGCGGCGATACAGCGCCCCTGCTCGATTGTACTGTCTCCGAGCCCCAGTTTGACGGAGGGGTCGTCGAAGCAGAGGGGCATGACCGCGCGGGCGTCGGGGTCATTAACGCGCGGGAACTGCGTGAGCAACATGGCGAAGCGGAACTGGTGCATGCGCGCCATGGGGCACGCGACGGCGTCGCAGACGCAGTCGAAGGACTCGTCCACAAAGTCGCCGCTCGCGAAATCCTCCCACGAGATCCGACCGTAGCGCTCGAGTTTTTCGGGAGAACGGAAGTCGAAGGTACGATCGAATTTGCCGAAGAAGTCGAAGGTGGAGATGCGGCCGGTCTTGGCTGGGTGGCGGCTGTGGTATTCGTCGAAGGTTTCGGTCCCGTATTGAGTGTCGACGCCGTTAGTCTGCCAAACTACGCGGGATTCCGTCGGAAAGGAGAAGGGTTTCTCCCCAGGGGCGGATGCCCATTCGTCTCCGTCGACGTAGCGGACCTGGCCCCGCCCGTTCATGCGCTGAATAGGGTAGGTGTTCATGATATCGTGGATAGCAGCGGCGTACGGGACGTAGGTGCTCCTCTCGAAGTCGATCAATCCCGTCGGACGTGTCTGGTTCGTCATGATGTTGAAGCCTTGGTGGAGATCGCCGTGATCCAGGACGTAGGGACGCTCGGGATCCATCTCGCGATCGACGGTGCGCGCAAAGGCTTTTGCGTACTTTTGCTTCTTTTGGGCTGCTTTGCGGAACGTAGCAGCTCCCTCTGGAAGCGACGCCTGGGATATGCATCCGATTTCCCAGAGGTGATCGATCGCGGCCTTTGTGTCCGGCCATGGGCCAGTGTGATCCACAACATTATCGAAGAAGCTGTACATTTGCATGGTGTGTGGATGCGGCATGGTGACTCTCGGGTCCTCATCTCCGGCGCCTCGAATACGTCTACTCCGCAGACACAGCAGTGAAATACGCTGCAACGCAACGGTCCTCACGAACCTCCGCTTCTGCGAGAAACTCCAGCCGATGCACCCAAAACTGTATTCCTCATCCGGCGGCGGGCCGATTTCTGGCGCGGCATCGTCCTTCTCACTCCGCACCCTAAATTGTTCGGTATACGGCTTGCCGGAGATTTCACTCGTAATTACGAACGGATTATAAGACTTTATATCGTCAAAGAGCGTCCTGGGTATCTCGAAATGCGGATAGAGCACCCCTTGATCCCGCAGTCGCTTGATTCGGCGCGGTAGAGTCGCCTCACCACTCACGACAGCGGATGGGAGCACACTCGGGTGGTCATAGTCGCGAGAGTTATGGTATTCCTTCAGCCAGGCTAACTCGGATGGCGACCAGCCGTGCACGTGCGCGACGGCGGCGTCTTTTCGCAGGATGGAACTGTTATTCTGTCTCGGTATCCAGAGGGTATCTTCCGGTCCACCACTTTTAGAGTATCTCTCTACTGCGAGGAGGGACGCGGCTAATTCATCATCGGTGAGTGGCGCTGTGGGAGAGAAGACCTCGCTCAATGCCGGGCCGGTGCCCAGCTCTGCGCTCGACATCGTTGTAAGTTGCTGCGGTGTTGTTCGGGTCCAGCAGAGTATCGGCGAGAGGACGAGACAGAATAAGTAGCCGGTGGACGTTAGGTTTCGTCTCACGATGAACAAAGCAAACGGGAGGCCACGTTCGAAACAAAGCCTTCTTTGTTTCCGTGCGAGGAGAGCGACCCTTCTCATTCACGCTGACCTCGCTAAGCCCAAGTCTCCCCTTCCTCGCTAGCATTGCCGACCCAATAATTGGATTCATCCCGCCCAGCGGCGTGACCTTGCCTCGTCCCGGCTCCTCCGCCTTTCGAGGCTGACAAGTGCCATGGCGTAGACTCTTCTCGAGAACGTCATTATCCCCGCCGTAAAGAAGCTGGCTGCGACGGGGTTGTGCGCCAAGGCGAGGAGTGCGACGGAGTGCATCTGCCATGGGATGTTAGCGGCGAAACCGAACACAAGGGAGAGACGGGGGAGGAGGACTTGGTACTGTGCAGCGGTCTCCCAGTTCTTGATGGATTTCGGGCCGGTGACGCGGTTCTGGAAGCTGTGGGTACCGATGCCCCAAAGACGACGGTGGAGGCATGGTAGTTACAGCCAACGGTCCAATAGTTAGGTGGGTAGTGTGGCATTTTCGCAGTGGGTTGCTGCTGGTGTGGGTGTATGTGCAACGATGGAGTGTGTGGTTTTTTTTTTTGGTTTTTTCACTACTCGTATGATGGTACGCGTGCATAGGTACCTGAGGTGATGGCACCATGTCGGCAATAGACGCTAGAGCCCTCGTGTATCCGCTCGGTTGTGGGAATCCGTGCACGCCTGACGAGCCATCGATCATCATTAAGCATCGAGGATCCATATAGCCAGCGCCAAAGAATTATAATACATCAATGATCAAGCTACCTAGACTCCTTTATAGCCCGTCTCGCACTCAGCACTGGATGGTAATAAGTGTTGGATTAACAGCTCGTATGCACGCATCCGGAGCAGGGGAGAAAAGAACAACACCCGCAATGCCCCCAAACCTAAACTATCTCCACTCATTCGCTCACTCTCGATCACCCGGCCCGCAACTTGGCACCCTCGCCAAAGATCAACGTCGGTTTCCTCTCCGCGATGTCCAGGATAGTCTGCGCAAACACACTATTCGCCCACGCGAACCAGGGACGGGTATAATCTGTGACCCTCGCGACATTAACACTCTCATGGATAAGTCCCTCCCTCGCATTTGCCTTCAACACGGCTTCTACCGCGGTGACGATCTCACCATCATCGTCGGAAGTCATAGCTTGCACGAGCAATGACAGCGGCCATGCGTCCCCAATCCCAATGTGCGGTCCGCCGATACCCGCGAACTCCGGGCCAACAAGGAAATACGGGTTTCCGAAACGGGAGAGAACCATCTTCCGAGTGTTCTGATATGTCTCGTCGGATTTTCCCACGAATCCCATGAGTGGCAGTGACAGGAGCGAGGGGAGATTAGCGTCGTCCATCACGATGTGGCTGCCGTAGCCGTCGACCTCGTAGGCAAAGACCTTCCCGAAGACAGGGTGTATGGTCACACCATATTTGAGGATGGCGGCGCGGATCGCTTCACTTTTGGCTTTGAGGGTTGCTGCGAGGGCAGGGCTTTTACCAGTCGCGGTTAGCAGCTCTGCGGTGCGGCCGAGCTCGACGGACATGAAGGCATTGCCTGGGATGAAAAATTGGAGGATGCAGGCGTCATCGCTGGGGCGGAAGGCAGAGCGCACGAGGGATGTGTTCGATGCCAGGGGGTTCCCGATACCGGCGAGGTTGAGCGTTTCCGTGCCGGCGTTGGTTTGTCGCTGGAAGGTGTACGTCATGTCGTTCGGTTCGCCGCCTGGACCGAAGGTGCCAACACTCTGCTCCTCGATCACGTCCAGTACTGTCTGCACGGCCCGCAGAAATTTCGGGGTAATGAACGAGGAGTCTTTCGTCGAACTGTAGTACTGATTGCCGAGCGACAGGAACGACGCCAGCGAGTCAATCTCGTACTTGCACTCGAACACGACGTCGGGCTCGTACACAGGATGCACCACATCGTTCTGTCCGTTCGAAGTCGGCTCGAGGTCACTAGCGGCCGGTGGTTGGAAGGCATTACAATACGGCGAATTGAGCACAAAGTCGACCTGAGTATTTATTGCCCCCAGAAGCAGAGTCTTCAGTGCAGGATCGTCTTTCGCTAGCGAGTGGTACTGCGTAAGCTGATTCGTGCTGTCTCGGAGCCACTGCGCATTGATGTCCCCGGTGACGATGAAGCTCTGGACCTGCTGCGGATCCTCGGATTCCAGATGCCACCGCACCGTCGTGTCCAGTGTATTCGGGAAGCAATTCTCAAACATCCGCGCGAGATCCACGTCCACCATTCTACTCGTAATCTCCTGGATCTTCTTCTCAACGGCATCGGACCTGAAGAGTCGACATTCCGGTGCGGGACGCTGGTACGGGACATGGTACTGGCCGGCCGTGAATGGCGGGTGCCGCCGCACAGCGTAGTCTTTGTAGTCGGGACACGCCTGGCGCCGGTATTTATCTTTCGCACTTGCGGCGGCTCTTCGCTCCGACGGCGTTCTGGGCGCCGTCGCCGCGGCGGAGTCGGATATAAGGAGGTATACGAGGAGACCAGAGAGCACGAGCATAGCTGCGATGAGTGTTCGGCGACGGAAGTAGGAATGGTGATGTTTGGGAGGGCGGAGCTTCGAGGGGGATGGCGGGTAGGTCTTTGAGCTTGAGGAGGTAGAGGCAGCCAAGTTTGTATTTATGTGTTGGCCTGGCGCGGAGGAGGAGGAGGAGGAGGAGGAGGAGGGTGGTTTTGTTCGGTGATGGGCGATCATGCACTCCACAGGTAGTTATTTCAAAGCAAGCAGGGGTATATAAGTAAGTTCGATCAAAGCGGAGTGGTTTCCTGTGGCGCTGTCGGTGATGTAGACAAATGGACGGCAGTTCATTCCCGGCACCCAGGTGTTGGAGCAGACGCAGGATGGAAGTGAACGAATGATGTCGTTGCTGGGGGAGTTAGAGTTCCGCGCCAAGCCGGCGGACACCGGCAAGGCGACCAGGGGTCACCGGGGAAATCCAAAGCAGGACAACGTTAACCGGCCACCACTACCACGGATATCATCACCCCTTTTTCCGTGGCACATCTCAACGGCTTTCCTTCCAAACCCTTTGGCGTCTCGCTTGCGTTGCGTCGGAGACTTTCTTTTCCGGCGCTTTGGCCGAGGGGTGGCTGCGGATCACGAGCTCGAACGGGCGATCAGCCGCAGGGCTTGAGCATCTGACTGCTGCATTGGCAGAAATGACCGGGCAGAGGCGCATTCATAGCAGGAGGCACCGAGCATAAGGTATCACTCATAATTCAGGCTTTTGGACGGTGGGGGAAAATGAAGCCGTCGAAGTAAGAGGCCAATTAAGAATGCGGGGCCCCGTAGCGTATGACCGCGCTGACCAAAGTCTCTATTCAATCTTGCTCTGGAGAAGCACCCGCGAGAGACAAGAATGCCCCAAACACTTTTGCCTTTCACGGGAACGAGGAAACAGCCAGGGTGATGCTTCGATGGCCATACTACACATCTCAGCAGAACCAAGTAAGTACCGTGCCACTCTCCAGACCCCTCAGAATCCAACCAGAAACCCCCACCGCCTTGTCCTTCACATCGGCAGTTTCAGTACCGTAGCTACCACCCCGCCTTCAACCTTCCGGCTCTGTCGTTATCTCCCGCCTGTTTGCAGATGCTCTCCGCCCTGACGCGGGTCCTTCTACCGGTCTTCTCATTGAACTATCCATTAGTCCGAATGGCTAGAGAGAAGGAAGGGAGGACGAACCTCGTTTCCACACCCATGATCTTCATCGCTTTTGTGCACTCCCATCATCTCGAATAAGTACTTCCTGGCGTCTCAGCTGTCTTACACTCCACCCTCATGCCCGGGCGGAGCTGCGGTGTCAAATGGGGCCACCATCGGAGTCCATGCCGTGGCCTTAGCCCGGATATTGCGAAGACGGCTCCTCGGAAAGGCCAAAGGCCATGGTGGTGTAGTAGGCGTAGCACACTGAGATCGTTGTATTGTGACCTGTGAGAAGAGGATTCACGCATATATGACGTCATACCTAGTGCACCCAGCCGTGGCAGCTTGAGGTCATCGCGAGTAAAAGCCGGAGTACCGAGTAGCTATATGGTGACTACATTCGCCACGGCTACAGCTGCAGGATAGGTATTTTATGGTTAATTTACCACCATGCGGACTGCACTTCACGGTCATGGAGTATCACCCGCCGCCCCGTACTCGGACCGACAATCATCATTGAAGGGACATCAACTTTAGGGGGTGCCACAACGAGCCGCCTGCGGACTGATTTGGTTCGGGGCTTTGGACGGTGGGCTAGTGTTGTATTGCGATGATCTAAATATGTAATTAGGTCATCAAGATTGAGCCCCATCCTAGCCCGGGTCAAGGCATAAACCGGAGAACCATGCAGTAAGTAGGCACAGGGGCCATTAGATTCTGGTTTCGAGAAAAGGCAGACTATGTAGGTATATGATACAATGCCCGTCGTTTTGCTGAGTAAATACCCCCATCGGTACAGGGTGCCCGCACCACGCTAAAATAAAACAATTGTTCTGTTGCCAAGCAAGAAATAGACAGAGAGATGTGGCTGGTGGCGACTCTGGTGGCGGATGGGCTGAGGAATCCGGCGGCATAGAGTTCGGCATAGAGCTCGGCGTCGCGGAGATGAATTGCTATGGACAGATGGAATTTGTATACATGAATACAGGCCCGCCGCCGGCACGCCGCTCACTGCATCCACTGTGCCCTCACCCTCGCCTGCGCCTGTACCCGCCGTGCCTACGCCGAAATCTCCCACAAGCCGTCGGGCAGAGCCGTATAATTTAGCACATTATGACTCTCCTGCCGACACTGGCTACACCTCTGCAGTATCCGACTGAGGACCTTAGGTAGAGCCCCTACGTCAGCCTCGCTGCTCGCCAGCCACAAGTTGAGCAGTTTGAGGCCGTCTCCCTTCGCTTTCTTCAGCAGCAGCGCCGACACTCCCACAGAGCAGGGTCCCCAGGAGGTGCACACAAGGCGCCCACATCGATAGGAGATAGAGCCTGGGAGTAAGTCGCAACCATCGCAGCAACGGTGAGGCTGTAAGGTATATAGTCTCGAGGGGTTCGTTACGGTGAAGAGGCAGGAGGCCACAATCATTGAATCACGGCGACTGCATGGCCGCGTGGGATATCACGATACCGAAACCGCCCGCAGCTGCAAGTGTGTCGTAGCAACTTAACCTGATACTGCAGGCTTGTGTAGAAGCAATGCTCCATTGAGCCAGCGCAGTGCCTAGGCGTGATTGGTCGTCGTCGACGATGATCACAGTCAGCATTCCTCCACCGTGGAAAACGCTGCATTCGCCTTGAAGAGACACCCCTTCACGGCGTGACGCAAGCAAAATTGTTGCGTATTTTGTCGGATTTCTTTGAAGCGATAAGTGAACTTCCGAGGTCGGGACAGCCCACATCCGCATTGCAGTCTGGAAGGCGGGGAAATCCTCAAACTGTTGACCAACATATAGAGGTTTGATCTCTGGTGATTTTTATTTTTGTTTAATCACAGTTGATGATGAAACATATAGCAAGTAGTTAAGTACATTATGTAGTTAAACTCCTTTCGCACCCATTTCTTAATTCCTGCTTGGCAATTATTTTATTTTAGCTGGGTGCGGGGGCACCCTGTACTGATGGGGGGTAGATATTGCGTAGATGGATAAGTACCTTTTCTCCCTTTGACTTCACAACGCGAAGGCCATTCCAACCCAAAACAGCCTCATCGACAACCCCTGCACCCTCTACACCCCACCACGAGTGACAAAGCTCAGCATTCCTCACACCTCCACCACCACCACCACCACCACCACCACCACAGCACGCACAATGTCTTACCAACCGTACGCGCCGATAGCGTACCTTCCCCGGCCCCTGACGTCGACGAACCTAGACCGGGAAGTGAAGCTCTATACCACCTCATCGTCACGGGAGCTGTACGAGTCTTTAGCGGAGCTTCACGCAATCATCGTAACGCTCGAGTTCCTCGAGAAGGCGTTCGTGCGGGACTCGATCGCGCCTGCGGTGTACACACCTACATGTCTGCGCTTACTGGGACAGTACAAGACGTTACTGGGCAGTCCCACCGTAGCGGAGGCGTTCGTGGACCTCGACACGTTCCGGGCGCGGTACGGAGTCGACTGTCCCGCAGCGACGCGACGGCTCGAGACGGGGCTTCCCGCGACGGTAGAGCACGGCGCTGGCTCGGGCCCCCTGCCGGAACTGGCGGCGGCCCCCGCTGCGCCCAAGACCGGCGGTGACGGGAAGTGGAGGAACGTATCGCCCAAGGCGGCGGCGGAGGCGACGCAGAACTTCATCACGTTCATGGACGCTCTCAGGTTGAATTACAGGGCGAAGGATGAGCTCCACCCGCTGCTCGCGAGTGTCATCACTTCTGTCGACGCCGTCACCGGAGGCGCCGGAGAGGGGTTCGACGGAAGGGGGGATATTGTCAAGTGGCTTATTGTCCTGAATCAGATGAGGCCTGGCGACGAGATCAGTGAGGGACAGGGAAGGGAGATGCTGTGGGATCTGGAGAAGGGGTACAATAGTTTTCTCGAGGGACTGGGTTGAATATCTCATCCATCAAAATTCATCACCACCCAATCCTCAACCCAGTCCGGGTAGACGCTCCTAGCGCCATCGCTTAAACCGCACCACTATCACTGCCACTATCACGCTATCCTGTAACTCCCACGACAATGTCCCGCGCTGCAAAAACCACCTTCGTGACGACCGTCGTCGCTTGCGGCTTAACAGTCCTGGGCGTGCACTACCTGCAGCGATCCGAGCGCGCCGTAATAAACCCCCCACCTTCCCCCACTTCCATACCCGGGCTAATGTGTAGCAAAAAGCAAATGCACGAGGGCGTGATCCGTGACGAGGAGCGGAGCAGGATGAAGCGTGAGCGGCAGGAGGACTTCGATATTCAGGCGAAGCTGAAGGAGGAGTTCCTGAAGGAGCAGAATGTGCGCGAGACTACACGGGAGGCCGATGTGAAATAGGAGGAGGAAGAAAGGTGAGGAGAGGGACGGATGCACGATAGATTTGTTCTTGTATGTTGGCGGTACTGGGTTGTAGAGAATATCCGTTTTGCATCAGTGCCCAGTGGTGAAAAGGGGTTGGAATGCTGCGGCCAATTCTCACCGAGAGCCGACAGATCATCGAATTGAAAGCCACTATTTACGCCCACAAACGCACAGAAGCGCCATTCCATACCATCGTCACACCTTTCGGCACAGTAGGTACCCAACTAGTATACAAAAAATCCTTACGAACGAGCGTTCTGAAACCCCGAGAAACGGAATGGGGATGGAAAAAAAAAGTAAACACGCAGCTCCACCCACCCAACCAATCCAATGCAATTCCACCACAGCAGCACTACGCTACACTCCGCCTCGCTCGTCCCGCACTAATGACCACTCCATTCGATAGTGTTGAGATCCACACCCTCCTGGACAAGCTCCCACAACGGGCTCAGCTCACGGAGGAAGTTGACACGCGCCTTAACAGCTTCAAGGACGTAGTCAACCTCGGCCTCGGTAGTGAACCTTCCTATTCCAAAGCGGATACTGGAGTGTGCGCTTTCGTCGGAGGACCCAAGCGCACGGAGGACGTAGGACGGTTCAAGGGAAGCCGAAGTACAAGCGGATCCGGAGGACAGCGCGATGTCCTTCAGCGCCATCAGTAGGGACTCGCCCTCGACGTAGGCAAAGGAGATGTTGACGCAGCCGGGGTAACGGTGATCGGGACTACCGTTCAACGTGGTGTGCTCCATTGCTAACAGTCCGTCCTGGAGGCGTTTGGAGAGGTAGGAGACACGGGCGTGGTCATACTAGGGAGGGTCAGCTGCTGATGATCTGTAAAGATTCACAACCACAAGCGTCTCTACTGCTCAGTACCCCTGCACAATCGTCACAGCACCGCCGGCACAACGCTTTTGAGACATTGCTTCACGCCGCGATGCTTGGGTTATGTAGCGCAAAGTATCATCATCGAAGAAAGGGAATATTTGGGCGGTAAAGAAAGGAAGGATATTACCGGGAGTTCCTCCTTTGCTATCCGACAGGCCTCACCGAAACCGACAACCAACGGTGGCGCCAGCGTTCCACTTCTCAAACCACGCTCCTGTCCACCACCGGAAATGATCGGCTCGATTCTAACCCTGGGCCGTCTTCGCACGAAGCACGCACCAATACCCTTCGGTCCGTAGATCTTGTGTCCGGAGATACTCATCAAGTCGACGTTCCACTTATTCACATCAACCGGGACCTTTCCGACAGCCTGGGCGGCATCCGTGTGGAAGAAGATATTCTTGCTCCTGCAAAGCTTTCCGATCTCCTCCATGGGCTGGATCACACCGATTTCGTTGTTGACGGCCATGATGGAGATGAGCGAGGTGTCGGGTTTGATCGCAGCCTCCAACTCCTTGAGGTCGATCAAACCATTGGCCATGACGGGAAGGTATGTGATCTCGAATCCCTCCTCCTGCAGATGGCGGCAAGAGTCGAGCACACACTTGTGCTCCGTCTGTGACGTGATGATGTGCTTTTTCCTAGACTTATAGAATCTCGCCACGCCCTTGATCGACATGTTGTTAGATTCGGTTGCACCGGACGTGAAGATGATCTCCTTTGCATCGGCGCCGATTAAACTCGCAACATGGCCACGCGCCTCGTCCACCGCCTTCTCCGTCTCCCACCCGTACGCGTGCGTCCGTGAGTGAGGGTTTCCGTAGAGACCGGTGAAGAACGGCAACATCGCATCGAGGACGCGAGGGTCCGTCGGAGTGGTTGCTTGCATGTCCATGTAGATGGGACGCGCTCCCTTGTCCATTATTGTCGCCTGCTTCAGGATTCCTATCTGCTGTCAGCCAAACAGGGCCTGGGCGAGGGGCGACAGAGCGAACATGCCTGCCTGGGGAGACATCATCGCATCCGCCGTCATTCCGCGGCCCACATCGGTTTCCGACGGTAGTCGGCCCGTCTGCTTCAACACCTCGTCCGTCTCGATCTTACAGTTCTCGACGTTGACTGTAGCATGGGTCTTAATCGATGGCGAGACATAATTCCGGCTCTTAAGAAGTCGCAGCGAAGCTGCTGTTTTGAAGGTGGAGGGACGCGCGAAGGTGGAGGGACGCGCAGAGGTGAGGAAAGTGCAGGAGGCCAGTCGCGAGGCATGCGCGCATCGCGCCACAGCGGCGGGGGTAGGCATCCGGGGGGGTTATATGGAAGGCTGTCGGTGGCAGGGGTGGGGACTCGGACTGCAGTATGTGAGGTGTGGTGGTATGAGGATGGTAGATAGGTGTTGCGGCGGCGGTAATGCGATGTGTGAATTCTCCCAAACGCCGGCAACGGCTGTTCCGCCAAGCCAAGCGGGGGTGGGGGAATTAGACAAGACGAGATTGGCGGGTATCAGCACATTTCTGCAGCCCACAATGAATTCCTTCTAGATGATTTATCACACACCGATGTGCTGTCTTCTTTCTCTTCTCTCTCAATCTCCACCTCACGGAATAGAGCCCTCCACACTCCTCTCTGTATATGTAGTTGGTTCGCTCGCGGTTAGTGTGAAAGCGCCTTGCCGTCGGCAGCCGTTCTCAGAAAGTATCGCCCCGACTTCACACCTGACGAGGTTTTGCTTTACGTTCTATCTCCGCCACCGATTCCACCCCAGTTTTTCAATTCGTTCCTCTTGCCTCCTACAGATGATCCGCACCACCACAGAGGTCCTCGTACCATACCTGCTTTCAACAGTATAAGTGCCTTTCAATAACACCTTTTAATTCTCGCTGTGATTGTGGGTTGCTATCATACGTACACAGAGAGGTGCAGCAGTCACAGAAAAATCGCTAGTGGGTGTCATCACCCGCTAAACCGGATTAAGCCGCCAACTGCACAAACTTCAGCAACACAACTTCGTCCTTACCAAACTGCCCCGCCAGAACCTAATCACCCCACCCCATCTGTCACGGCATCATACATACGCCCTGTGTGCTTGAGGCTGCGATAACACACATTCACCATGCCGCCGCCTCCTCACGCTAAGCCGGAGAATGTTCTCAAGGTTCGTTGCCCCACTTTCGCTGGCTGCTCTTCCCCCATTCAGAGAGGGTCAAAAAATGCTAATGAATCTTTTTTCTTGAAACAGCGCGCCCAGGAACTCGTCGCTGTCAACAAGAACCTCGGCGCTCTCGAAATCCTCCATGACCATGTCACCTCGAAGCGTACGCGCAACTCGCCGATTGCCTCCCTGGAGCCGGTCATGATCTTGTTTGTCGAGCTCTGTGTTAGCTTGAGGAAGGGCAAGACCGCCAAGGATGGCCTCTACCAGTACAAGAACATCGCACAGAACACCAGTGTGCAGACTATTGAGGTGAGATCTGTTCGGGATGGAGTTAGATGGGGATCGGGCGACTGATGTGTCGGTTTTGGATGAGTAGCTGGTTCTCATGAAGTTCATCGAGCTTGCCGAGAACAAAGTCACCGAGGCCCAGGAACGGGCGGAGCAGATCACCTTGGACCAGATTGAGGATCTCGAAGCGTCCGAGACCCCCGAGTCTATCTTGCTGTCGACCGTTTCTGGCGAGCAATCCAAGGACCGTACCGACCGTGCCGTTGTTACGCCTTGGCTCAAGTTCTTGTGGGAGACATACAGGACTGTTCTGGACATTCTCCGCAACAATGCCCGTTTGGAGACCATGTACCAAAGCACTGCTCTACAGGCTTTCCAGTTCTGTCTCAAGTATACTCGCAAGACTGAGTTCAGGAGACTCTGCGAGTTGCTCAGGAATCATGTTCAGAATGCCGCAAAATATGCCAGCCAAATGCACGCCATCAATCTGAACGACCCCGATACTTTGCAGCGCCACCTCGACACTCGCTTTCAGCAGTTGAATGTCGCAGTTGAGTTAGAGCTGTGGCAGGAGGCTTTCCGCTCTGTTGAGGACATTCACACCCTTCTGAACCTGAGCAAGAGGCCCGCAAAGAACATCATGATGGCCAATTACTACCAGAACCTGACTAGGATCTTCTTGGTCTCGGACAACTACCTCTTCCACGCCGCTGCCTGGAGCCGGTACTACTATTTTCTCCGCAACAGCGCGGCGCAGGCTGCTTCCAATCCAGCGCTGCGGAAGGTTTCGCCAGCCACCACCGATGCTGACTGGACTCGCGTGTCGTCACTCTATCTCTTGGCCGCTCTGTCCATCCCCGTGATCAGTCAGGCACGTTCCCGCGGTGCGTTGCTCGATGTCGACGAGGCAAAGAGGACCAAAAATACTCGCTTGACCAACCTCCTCGGCCTCGCCAAAGCCCCCACTCGAGCTTCTCTGTTCAAGGAAATTCTGAACAAGGGCCTCCTGAAGCGTGCCCGCCCTGAGATCCGGGAACTCTACACCATTCTTGAGGTCGACTTCCACCCTCTTAGCATCTGCAAGAAGATTTCGCCCATCTTGACCAAGATTGCCGACGACCCCGACATGAAGCCCTACGTCCAGCCCCTTCAGCAAGTCATTCTCACGAGATTGTTCCAGCAACTCTCGCAAGTTTATGATTCGGTTCAGCTTCAGTTCGTCCTTGACCTGGCTTCCTTCCCGTCGCCCTTCGAGATTAACCCCACCGTCATCGAGAAGTTCATCATGAACGGCTGCAAGAAGGGTGACCTCTCGATCCGAATCGACCATTCAGCTGGTGTCCTGACTTTCGAGTCTGACATCTTCTCCACCTCGAAGGCTCTGCATCCTGGATCGAATACCGGTTCTGCCGAGAAGGATACCTCCGTTCAGAAGCTGCAGAGCACGCCCTCCGAGATCGTTCGCACTCAACTCTCGAGGTTAGCAAAGGCGCTCTACCTTACCTGCGCCCACGTCGACTCTGAATTCATTCAAGAGCGTGAGGCCGCTAAGGCCACCGCTCACCAGAGGGCTCTCGCTGGTGCCGCGAAGGAGCACGCTGAAACCCTTGCCCGCCGCACCATCATCGAGAAGAAGAAGGAGGCTGCCGAATCCGCTCTTCTTAAGAAGGAGAAGGAGGAGGCCCAAATTCGCGCCGCTCGTCAAGAAGAGGCCCGTGCTGCTGAAGCCGCTCGTGTCGCTGAGCAACAGAAGAAACGTGAGCTTGAGCGTGTGAAGGCCGAGCAGGAGCGTATCCGTAAGGAGGAGCTCAAGAAGCAGCTCGACGAACTTGCACTTGACACAAAGATCGATGTTGAGAACATTGGCGACCTGGACAGCAACCAGCTCCGTATGATGAAACTTCAACAACTCGAGAAGGAGAAGCGTGACATGAGTGAGCGCCTACGTCTCACCGGCAAGCGCATCGATCACCTGGAGCGTGCTTTTCGTCGCGAAGAGGTTAAGATTCTTCCCCAAGACTGGGAACGTCAGAAGGCCGAGGACCTCGCCGCATACGAGGCTGCCAAAAAGATCACCCTTGAGAACGCCAAGAGGCAACATGACGAGGCTGTCGCTCTCAAGAAACGTCTTGAACGTCTTGTCGGCTCCTACGAGTCTTTCAGGGATGATATCAAGCAACAACGTTCCCAGGAGTTTGAACAACGCCGCAAAGCCGCCGAGAGGGAGCTTCAAAAGGCGATGGACAAGCGCCGAAAGGAAGTTCGTGAGGCTAAGGCGAAGGCCAAGGCTGCCGCAGAAGCTGCTCGTGAGCGCGAGAGGCTCGAGCAGGAGGCTGAGCAGAAGAGGATTGCAGAGGAGGCGGAACGCCGTATCAAAGAGGAGGAGGAGAGGGTTAAGAAGGAGACTGAACTGCGCGAACGGATGGCTCGCGAGAAGGCGGAGGCCGAAGAGCAACGCAAGTCAGTGATCCCTCATCGATATCCGGGTTTTCTCCCATATGCTAACATATTGCAGGAAACTCGACGAGGTGGCTGCCAAGCAACGTCAACGAGAGCAGGAAGCCGAGGAGCGTCGCGCCCGCGAACGTGCTGAGCGCCTCAGCCGTGCCAGCGCCACACCCCCCAAGGCTCCCGACGCTCCCGCCGCCTGGCGCCCTGGTGTCACTACCGCGGGATGGCGTGAGCGTGCTGCTGCCAAAGCCAGTGGTGAAGCTGCTCCTGCTCCCATTCCCGTTGCCGCCGCCGCGCTCACCACTGCGGTGCCAACGCCGTCGAGTGGTCCTTCTGAACGTCCCCGTTTCAATCTCGCCCCCAGGACGCTCCCCAAGGATGATCTGCCGCCTGCCGCCCCTCGTGCTGCTTCCCCCGCAGCCGCAGCCCCCTCGCCTCCGTCCGGAGCCGCCCCAGAGAAACGCAGCACCTACCATATTCCCGCTGCTCGTCGTACCGGCGGTCCGGAACGTACTGAGATTCCTCCTGCTGCTGGTGATAGAACGTCGGGTGCTGGTGGCAAGTGGGTCCCACCTAACAAGCGAAACGCTGGTGAACGTACCGACCGCCTCGAGCCTAGGGATAGGGAACGCAACGACAGGGATTCTAAACCTAAGGAACCTAGGGACACGGCTTCCAAGTGGAGGTGAACGGATGTTTGAATGCGTATTTTGCAAATCTGTTCGCGTTTTGCGTTGGGTAATAGGACGCCCATGAAGCCGCTCTACGTTGCGTCTCTATGTGCTGTTCTGGAAAAAAAAAGATGTGATTATGAATTCTACATGCGAATCGCCTGTTTGATTGGGAGGTTATTCGGTATTCACTTGACGATTTCTATATGTAAACCTTATTTGATGATCCTCCTTTTGGCGTGGCGAGAGGCCCACTAGTCAAGAAAACAGGATATACAACGCCTATGGTAGGTATGCATTGGTACTCCATTACTTCCGCAATATGACTACTCTAGAACCTTGCCATGTATGTATGATTGCACCATTGTGCGTAGAAGTACGTAGTTAACACCCAGGTGAATCAATGGTTGGATATTGACCCGAGCCCTTTACGCGAAGCGTTCGAGTACACGCCATGAAGAGCTGGTTCGTGCTGCGCGGAGAATCATTAACACGCTGGGAGTTTCGATGGACTTATGTATTCGACACTGCTGCTCGATTGGCCGGCAGACGGTGCCGGATGTCTTGAGGTCACGTTAGATGTATGGTACATCACCCACGGCTCATAGCCACACGAGGTTTCCCCTGCAGCGTGGGGATAGATGAAAGATACCTAAAACATCTCTTATTATGGGGACTATTTGTCATCTTCCTCTTCACCATTATCGTCGCTCTCATCAGCAACTATCGTTAGTGCATCTTCGACACACTCGTCATCATCATCGCTACCAATGCCTTTCCACTCCTCGTAGTCACCATGGTACACATCTCCATCACCGTCCTCGCCTTCAGATTGAGCAGATGGCTCCTTTTCGCCGGCGGCGTCAGGTTCATCTTCGGCCTTGCGTTTCCGCATCTCGCCCAACTGACCCATTCGCCCGGTGTCCTCGAGGTCACCGTCTTCCTCGCCATCGGCAAGTTTAGGTACGGCAGTGAACCATGGGAGCTTTCCGCGGATGAAGTCGTTCAGCACCATCTTCGCAACACCGTCCAAATCCGGTTCACCGCCCTTCAGTAGTCGTCCGGACTTTCGAGCCAAGATCTCCAAGAATTCGATATGGGATTTATAGCCGCCCCGGGTGATCTCGTACGTACGTTCGATGTGTTGGGGCTTGCATTTTGCGAGGACAGCAGGAATGTATTGTTCCGGGTTCTCGACGTTCTCAACACGAACGACACCATGCAGGAGAATGTCCTCTGCGGTATCGGTGACGGATGGAGGGACAATACCAGGGCAGTCGATCAGATAGATGCGACGCATCAGGGTGATGTATTGCCAGACTTTCGTCTCTCCCGGAATGGGTGCTACGGTGCAAACCTTTTTGGCGCGAAGGGTGTTGATGATGGAGGATTTGCCAGCGTTGGGGTAACCAATCAAACCAACCGATATTTGTTTGCGGTCGCTGTGGAGGGAGGAGAACTGTCGGAGTAGCTGGATGAGGGAGCCTTTACCAAAGGAGTTGGTGATGGAGGCGTGGAAGGCGAGGGTGGGATGTGATTTAGAGAGACGGCGGACCCAGGCTGCCTAATGATTGTAACGTCAGCATTACGAACATTTCCATTTTGTGGATTCATAATCATCAGATATGTGTGGAAAGTGTGTGAAACGTAACTAAAAGCACCTGCAAAAGTCCCACTAAAAGCAGGAAGCAACGGTGCTTAACTCAATACGGAACACTTCCGCCCCCTGGTGACCCATCCAAAACGGAAGAAATCGACTGGACATCCTCGCCAAAACGACGAGGAGTCAGTATAAACGGGGACGCAATTGATCTCCCACTATTGTAACAGACTCGATCCATAGAGAAGTTTCCGAGATGAACTCGGGGAAAGTGCCTTGACTTAAAACAGTGGGGTGTCGGGGGCACACTTGGGAGAATTGGGGTACGCAGCGGTGGGGAGGTTGGGAAGGGGATTCTTACTGCTACGCTGGTGGGTACCAAGTCGCACTTGTTAAGCACAAAGATCAGATGTTTGTGTGGCGCTTCTTCCTTGATATACTTCTCAACACTGTGACAACGAGTACCTAAAGGATCCCGAGCATCCAGTACGTGTATTACGACGTCGGACGAGTCGATGACCTGCAGTGGTTTGTTAGCAACTCCCAAGACTCGTCGCAAGAGAAAGCATACCTTGTATAACTCGTTCCAAATTCGTTTTGACTGTCCCTTGGAAAAGATGGGCTCTCTTGCCTCCTTGGCGACACCCGCCCTCTCCTCCTCACCCAGTTGTCCACTCAGAAGTTTGTCCGTCTCCAGCTTCTCTGCGTACTTCTTTTCGACGGTCTCCAGTTGGCCGGCCATCTCCTCCATGCTTCCAACCTCGATTTTCGGCCGCTTTCTCTGCGCCCTGGGACCGAAGGTCGCTGAGAAAGGCTGGGTCTCAACCTTAATCTTCGCCTCATGTTCCTTCTTTCCCGGAGTTTCAAGCAGACTCATGGGGAGCTTATTGCTCTTTAAGAGTACGGTGTAAGGGTCCTTGCTCTTCTCCGCCATTGCCTCTCTGAAGCCGGTCAGGGCTTCCTGGGATATGACTCTGGTATTCCCAAACCATTTACGATTTGGCTCGATACGTGCTGTGGGAACAGCGTGCGACTGGAACGGAGCGGCCTGCACAACTTTGCTGCCGTCGCGGTTGTATTTTGCACCACCGGTATCGCGCAAGTTGTTTACTCGCTTGACCTTTTTCGCATCGCGGTAGAAATTCTCGCCTTTGGTTTTGACGTTGGCCATACCATCGCCCGCGGTGGACGAGCGGGATCTAGGGGAGAAATTCGTTAGAACCAAGGCGCATTGAGGTGGGAGTAGTGGAGTTGAATGTTGACGTACCGGCGGCTCTTTTCTTTCTTGAAGTTACCCATCTTTGCAGTGAAATTTCCGTACGATGGCAATGGTGTGCAAAGTGAGGACCGCAGGCTGCGGCCTGAAGAAGAGAAATGGGAAAAGAAAGCGGATGTAGTGTGTGAACCGGTGGTGGGTTGAAATAGTCTATTAAGATCAGGGAAAGTGGTGAAATTTTTCTTTTAGCGCACATAATTTTTAGCCGCACATTCAGCTCAATGCACGTGATGCGAGTGAGGGTTGTGATTGTAAAATCACCTATGTATCAAAGTTATCCATCGATGGCGATTGGCAAGGTCCTAATGAGAGCCATGATAGGGCTGAGCAGCAAAAACGACCTACGATATTGACCTGTAGTGGTCAAAATTGGTTGATATCGTGTGATTCGTGCCCACGAACCACCGATTTCTCGCATCGTATGCATACAACGTAATAAACACCATCCTTCACTTCCCATCACACTGCCTTTGTTCGAAGATGAAAGACTGAAATGCGGAAACCATAGACGGTCACAAATCTAGCAATTACCATTACAGCTTCATTAGTATCCGCTAGAGCCGGGCGCCTAAGGAGGAGTCAACATTGGGCGTATTTGGCAGGAATCGGGTGATAGTACTTTCTCATCCTTCCTTAAGCTCATCAGCATTGCGCGGAAAGCAGTCTTGTCACTCCGTCCCGACCGCACAGCCTTGTCGGACATGTCCACCAGCTTGGCGATGCGTTCCCAGGCAGTACCACCGGCGACCGTGTTCTCTCGGGAGCCAAGAAACTCTTGTGCTTCACGGCTACAACACGGTCAGTCTCCAATCCTTATCGACCGAATACTGGTGTATAGTACCGAGTATCCTCCACAGCTTTATCACGCTTCGAGTTGTAGTTCTCGTAAAAGTCGTCGATATTCTGCTGCGCCTTTGCGATCGTCTCCTGCTTCCGTGCCTCGGAGAGCTCGTCGCGTCGCTGGATCTCGAGAGATTGACGCTCGCGCCATTGCCTAGTGGTAGCCAGTTAGCGCCGATGACGGTATGATTTGGGATATCACGCGGAACACTCACTTGACTACCTCGGGCTCCTCCTCGAGCTCCAAGCTCGCCCCCGTGTAGGTGTTGTGCCCGGGCATGTACGGCTCTTCTCCGCCGGTGATGGTCCCACCAGGTCCATCGGTCTTGACAAGACACCTGTTAGCTCCAAGCTGTCGCGAATGCTTAGTTCTGTGTCCTAACCTCATGATCCAAACTCGGAAAGCTGCTCGCGAAAGCTGCCGGGACAGAGTCTCCTCCACCGAGGAGGTTGTCGTCTTCAGTAGCAAACAGGACCGCATCAGCACCGAGAGTAGCCTTCTCGCGGGAGAGGAAGTCAGCGGCAGGATCGCTGTCGAGACCGAGATCGAGAGTCGTCGCGCCGGGAACAAGGACAGTATCGAGCTGGCCGTCGTCAAATTCTTCAATAGAGGGGAAGTGAGAAGCCATATTTGCGATGTGATGTGATGCTGCGAAGACTTGGATAGGGTGGTCGTTTGCCGATGTGTTGTTCCTCTTTCTCGGTTCCGAGCACTTTAGAAGCTTCCCCCTGAAACAGAATTTTACCCGGCGAAGCAAGAGACGGACGCCAATTTTTCGCGTCTGCTTTCCTTCACGGCCAGTACAAAGTTAATCCAGCCCGCCTTAACACTACACGCCCTAACGACGCCTCATCACCATCACCACCATCTCCAACAACACCCGACCGTCCCGAAAACAGCGATCGACCCCAATCATGGCTACGCCCGTACCGAACGATGTTGACCGCAGTCTCGACGAGGCAGGCAAGCCGCCGCCCGGCATCGTCCTTCCACCACGCGACATCCGCGCCATTGTCGAGAAAACTGCGGGATACGTCGAGCGCAACGGCCAGATCTTTGAGCAGCGAATCCGTGAAAAAGAAAAGCACAACCCAAAATTCTCCTTCCTCGCCACCTCCGACCCATACTACAATTTCTATGCCTGGCGCCTGGAGGAGATCCGCTCGGGCCGGGGCACTACGCTCTCCGCCGGTCGCGCCAACATCGTCACCGAACCAGTTAAACCAGCGGGCCCTAAGGAGCCCCCAGAATTCAAGTTCTCCGCACGGATGCCGAATATTTCCGCGCAGGATCTTGATATTGTGCGACTGACCGCTCTCTTCGCTGCCAAGCATGGCCGCGGATTCCTCACCCATCTTTCCCAGCGCGAGGCCCGCAATTTCCAGTTCGACTTCCTCCGCCCCAACCACAGCTTCTATCAGTTTTTCTCGCGACTGGTGGACCAATACACAGAGCTTCTTCAGCCACTTGGCGGGCCCAGCGTAGAGGAGCTCACGCGCAACGTCCAGGATAAATTCCACATTCTCGATACAGCGCGCGAGCGTGCGGAGTGGACGAAGCACCAGGAGAAGGAGCGCGCAAAGAAGGAGGAAGAGGAAGACCAGGAGCGGCTTGCGTACGCACAGATCGACTGGCATGATTTCGTTGTCGTTGAGACTGTGGTGTTCACCGAGGCAGACGACCAGACTGACCTCCCGCCACCGCAAAATCTGCAAGATCTACAGTTTGCCTCACTCGAGCAGAAAAATATGATGTCCCTCCACCCGTCGACCCTGCGTATCGAGGAGGCAATGCCAACCGCAGACGATTATGCAATGAATTACCCCCCGGCACAGCAGCAACAGCAACAGCAACAGCAAGTCTGGATTCCCGCCCCCGCTCCACCTCAACCGAGTCCCAACGAGCCACAGCCAATGCAGGTCGACCATCACCAACAGCAGCATCCCAAGCAAACCAGCATGAAGATCCGCCCATCCACCCTCCCGCGTGCCCTCCAGAAACGCCACCAAGAGGCAACTGGTATCTGTCCCAACTGTCAACAAGCCATCCCGTTGTCAGAGATGGAAGCGCATATGCGTATCGAGCTTCTCGACCCACGCTGGAAAGAACAGCGTGCTCGCGCGGACGCCAAATTCGCCACTACCAACCTCAACACCAATGACACTGTGGCGAACCTCAAGCGGCTGGCGAGCCAACGCGACGACCTGTTCGACAGCGCCACAGGAGAACACATCACCCCCGAGGAGGCGGAGCGACGGAAGAAGGCTGCTACCGGCGGCGCGTGGGATGGAACGAGCGAGAGTCGGGAGACAGTCAAGATGCGGAGTTACGATGTCAATGAACAGATTCAGGCGATACATCGGAAGGCGGTGCAGGCTGCCAACCCTGGGGTGGGGCCGCGAAGGGCGTAGTCGCTGTAGTGATGTGGGGGGTGCTTGTACGATTTTACTTGAACTTGATTTGCTGTCTATTTTTTTCCGCTACGGTTGTCTTACGCTTAATCGAGTGATATATTGTGCATATTGCTTGATCCAAGCGCAGACTCTTATTCGTTCTGTACTGTACAACTTGCGTCGTCTGCCATGCACATCTAGGATATCATACACCGGCCTACAATCTACATGTGCACCCGTCTACTCTACCCCCGCCAGTACCATCTTACACCTGCCACAAACCCCACCCAGAGTCTTTGCCTTATAAACCCAGCACCTAACACACTTCTCGTGCCTCGCCCCTCTGACCTTCACTATGCCTCCATCAAATTCCTCCGTCTCCTCCCAGCCTTCCATTCCCGCTTTTCTCTCGTCTTCGGTGATCTCGACACCTGAGACGATACACAGTGCCTCCAGATCGTCCCTCCATTTCTCCACAGTCTCCCGCAGCTTGCTGCTTGCGGGAACTACAACGTCGACTTCCATCTCGAGGTTGACTTTAACCCTCCCTTCAGCCTTTGCTCGCTCAAACGCACGCTTGACGGCATCGTGGATGCCCTGCATTTTCTCGAACTCTGCCAAAATCTCCGGTTGCTCCCACTCCGGTTGTGGGTTGAAGAACTGTAGCATGCGCCGTTCCTGCTCGGGCACGGCGGAGAGGAAGGCGGGGGGTGAGTGGCTCCACACCTCCTGCGTAAGCAGAGGTATGAACGGAGCCAGCAGTGAAACGTAATTTCGTAGGATGAGTGCGGATGTAGACTGTGCTGCGCGTCTCTGCCGGGATGCAGTGGGGTCGGAGTATAGTCGGTCTTTAGTAACATCCAGGTAGAACGCCGAGAGGGCGGTAGAGGTGTAAGCAGCCAGGGAGGTGATGGATTTCTGGAAGTTGTACACGCGAGTAGACGCGAGGACGGTAGTGTGAAGACGGTGAAGCTGAGCGAGGGCTACGCGATCAAGGAGGGGGAGGCTGTCATAGGGGATGCAGGTCCCGTCCCAGTCGAAGAGAACTCCAAGGAGGAAGCGGGAAGTGACCCGAGCTTTGCGGAGGACTTCGTGGACCTGTGAGAGCACAGTGGGGCCGATGGAGACGTCTTTGGTGAAGTCAGAGTAGGCCACCCATAGGCGGAGGATGTCAATATTTGGCACCTGGGATTTCGGTATTGTTGTGACGTCTGAAGGGGAAACTACGTTTCCGAGCGATTTACTCATTTTCTTCCCCTTCGAGTCGAGAACGAAGCCATGGGTGAGGATCTGCTTGAACGGCGGCTTCCCGCGCGCTGCTACAGAGGTGAGGAGTGAGCTTTGAAACCAGCCGCGGTGCTGGTCACTGCCCTCCAGATAAAGATCGGCGACTGTTTCACGCCTGAGGCGTTCGTTGAGTGTAGACCATGAGGTTCCAGAGTCAAACCATACGTCCATTGTCTCCACGCCGCGGGTGTACATCTTGCCATCGACCTTGTACTCCGGCGCGACGAAGATCTCATCTGGAATTTCGGGGTTGAACCACGCATCCGTTCCCTTCTCTGCAAGGACGGAGATGATGTGATCCACACTCCTCTCCGTCAACAACGGCTCTTCCGTCTCAGCATCGTACAGCGCCGGAATAGGGACTCCCCATGCGCGCTGTCGTGAGATGCACCATTCATTCCGGCCCCTCACAAACGATGTCAACCGCAGCCGCCCACTTTCTGGAATGAACTGGACATCCTCAAGCGCGGCCACAGCAGGGCCCTTGATGTTCTCCACATTGGCGAACCATTGCGCAGCGGCACGCACAACGATTGGGAGTTTCGTCCGCCAGTCGTAGGGGTACTTGTGGACGTACTTATTTTGCAGGTGGAGCAATGAGCCGGAAGTGGTGAGCAGATCTAGAACCGCTTTCGTGCCACCGTATAGTACCTCCTCTCCCACGAGTTCCGGCAAGGTTTCGGCAGTGTACCGACCAGTGTTGTCGACTGGTGAGAACGGCGGAATGTTATGTGTTTGGCAGACGAGGTAGTCATCCATTCCGTGTCCAGGTGCCAGGTGGACTAGTCCTGTTCCCGAATCCGCCGAAACAAAGTCAGCGGCGATGATCGGATGCGCGGGGGCATCCAAGGGGAGGAGCGGGTGTGTGTATTCCAACCCCACGAGGTCAGCACCCGTGATTCCGCTCTCGATCACTTCCAGCTCTTCCCCCTCCAGGACACCCCTTAAGTACTCCGACCTCTCTTCCGCCACAAGGAGCTTTCCGTAGCTTTTTGTGGTCACAATCGCATATTTCATCTCCTCACCCACCGCAATGGCCTTATTCGCGGGCAGCGTCCATGCTGTGGTAGTCCATACAGCTGCGCTCACTTTGTCCTCCCCACCAACCTTCCCAAGCACTGGCATCTTCACAAACGCAGCCTTGCTGGTATGCTTCTCGCTATACTCCAGCTCCGCCTCCGCCAATGCAGTTCCTGAACTCGGCGACCAAAACACCGGCTTGAACCGTCTATACACCAGCCCCCTTCCCACCATCTCTTTGAACACCTCTAGCTGCTGGATTTCATACCCCGAATCCATGGTCTTGTATGCCCTCTCCCACTCGGCCATAACGCCCCACGTCTCAAACACCTTTCTCTGGCTCTCCACCGTAGCAGTCGCCAATTCTCTCGCCTGCCTTCTTATGTCCAGTGCGGTCATCGCCCTCCCTCTCTCCACTGCATCAGTCACACTTCCACTTCCAGACCCAGCCTGTAACGCCTTGAGCTCGATCGGCAGCCCATGACAATCCCAGCCTGGGATGTATGTCACCCGCTTCCCATCCAGCACAGCAACGCGGTTAACAATGTCCTTGAGGATCTTGTTCATCGCGTGGCCCATGTGCAGCTCGCCATTGGCGTAGGGGGGGCCATCGTGGAGGATGAATTCTCCTTTCTCATCTCGACGGGCTTTCTGGAGCGCGTAGAACTCGGCGGTCGATCTCTTGAGCAACGAGGCATGCTGGGCGGCATCGGTGGTAGGGCGAATGGGGAACGTGGTGCGCGGGAGAAGGAGCGTCGATTTGAGACTTGACGAGACCACGGGAGGAGACGCAAATAGGCGGGCGGATGTCGTGAAAAAGCGCCGCATTGAGGTGGTCGTGGTCGTGGAGGAGCGCGGTAGATACCAGCGCGGAAATTGCCGGGTCGGTTGGGTAGGAAGTGAACAGGCCAAGGATGCTGCAAAGATAGATACATGTTACGACTCGATGTTTCTTTACCGTGTGCGATCTAGAGTAGATATCTATGTACCTAAGTAGATCATTGCTGATTATATGTATACATATTTACTCCCCAGTCAGTTGCGAACTGTGTATCATACATGCATATATCTAGTCTAACCCCCCTTACATACATACCACGAAACAAAACAAAGGAAGAACTGCAAGAAAAGAAAGATGGAGGAGACCCCTCGCGCGCCCAAACGAACTGAGCCGCCCAAGGCCTCGCTGCCCCTATCCTCCTCTCGCTCCATCGGCGGCGCCAACCATCTGCCGCACTCAAGAAGTTCAATGCCGCATCGCTCATCTGCGAACAACCGGCGGATGGCGGTGGGTCTCCACCTTGGGGGTGGGTTGTGCAGTAGTTAATATGTAGCGGCTTTTTACTCGTGTTGGATGAATGCATTGATCAAATGACACAAAGACACACAACCACTCTTAAGTGAACATCAAACCTAGAGCCAACTTATACCATTCATCAGACACCCCCGCCAATCCCATACATAAAAGTACAGTAGGTACAGCACAAGCAAAAAGAATCGAACGCCCTACGAAGTGAACGAAACACAAGCTGGAAGCCAAAACAGAAACAGAAACCATGAAACCTCCCCCCCCCCCGTGAACACGCCCTCACGCCTGTGCAAAGAAAATAAGAAAAGAATAGAAGTGAATTGGAAGAAGAAAGAGTTAAGTACATCCACCGAAGGAAACGTACACTGCCGCAACACCAACGCTACTCGCATTTTATACACCCATCGCCGTGGCCGACGATCTACATCATCTCCCCACCAACTGCCTTAAAGTCGCTGGGGCGGATCCTCTTCGGCCTTGCGTGGCGATGGGGGTTGACCGGCTTGCGCATGTAGGGGCTATCCTCTTCGCTGGGAAACGGCTCGCTAAAGACCGTTTTCTGCTGGTTCGAGAAGTGACCGTAGCCCATACCGCCATTGGGGTTGGCATTGATGTTGATGTTAGGTCCTTGGACCATTCCCATGGGGAATTTGTTGAATTGTTGCTGCTGGTGTTGCTGAAAGCTGGCCTGGTTGTAGCCATTGTAGCCTCCGTGCGAGAAGCCGAACTGCTGCTGTTGCTGCTGCTGGAGATGCTGCTGCTGCTGTTGGAAGCCGTTGGGGTCGGCTTGGAAACCATAGCCTTGGCTATTGTTATAGGCATAGCCAGGGCCACCGCCCATGCTGCCCATACCATTCATTCCCATGCCCATACCGCCGTTGTTGAAACCACCGTAGGCGTTGCCACCATACGCCTGCTGCCCATGGTTGGGGTACTGCTGCTGGAAGGCGTGGGCATTGTACATGTTCTGGCCGGAAGGGGGTCCGTAGGAGGTTTGGATCTGGAACTGTTGATGATGCTGTTGTTGCATCGTCTGCTGGTTCCGCATAGCAGCAGGGCCACGGGGGACCTCGGGTCCGAGTTCGTCTTCGGCGGGACGCTTCTTTATCATCAATGCCGTAGACGGGATAGGGGTGGTGCTTGCCGAGGATTTGGCGACCGAAGGTGACCTATTCGCAGGTGCGTTGGTGCGCATCGCGGCAGGGGCAGCGGGAGGGGCGACAGAGGGAACAACTTTCTGATTATCCTGGGCTATCGGCGCATCGTTCGCCTTCTTAGCACCGCCGTTATCCTTCTCTTTCTTATATTCCTCAACTTTATTCCTTGTCTCGGTATCCGGAGGCAAAGAATCCAACAGTATGTCCTTAGCGTCACAGGCGGGGCAAACAAGATCGGTCTCCAGCAATGCGTTCTGTATACAATCCTCACAGTACACGTTCTTGCAGCAGGGCGTCTTGACCGCATCTCTCATCATCCCGTGGCACATGCTACATTCGATGCCTCTGTCCTGCAGCTCCTTGCTTCCTTTGGGTTCGTCAGGCTTGCTCGCCACGCCACCGGTCTTCTTCTGGTACGACTCCCACGATGCTTGATCGGCAATCGCAACAACGTATTCACCATGCGCGTTAACCATTACAGAACTTGGGTTGGACGAATTGAGAGTAGGGTCATCGTTGGCCTGCGGCATAGGCTTCTCGACAGTCTTGAGGAAAGACCGCGGAATACCGGTCGTACGTTTGATCCGTGGCCGGCCGTCGAAGTTAGGGTCCGCGTTGGTTGGACATTGTTGAATCCAGTGGCCTGTATACAATCAATAATTGAATATTGGTACTGCCAAAGAATCACTGACCTTTCTCCCCACAACGATAGCAAACATAACCGGCCGGTGGAGGGTGGCTGGGCGCAGGCGCCGCATTCTTCTTGAATCCTTGGTTTCCACCCCGATAGACAGGTGTCGCGCTGGGAATGAACGTCAGTCAACGAACCTAACAGATTTAGAAGTTACATACGTCGCAAGTTGTTCTTGTGTCTTGTTCCACTGTTCATCTTGGGCCTGGAACATTGCCGCAATCTTATCCTCCTCAGATTCTGGGCCAGCCGAAGCTGGCGCACTGCTATGTCCATTGCTGTGTTCTGGCTCCTGCTTCTTGACGGGCTGCGCAGTGGCGCCAAAGTTCTTCTCTCGCCGCCCAGCATTCGGCAGAGCATTGGTGGGCATCTTGCCGCTGACATAGCGCTGCGCAGTACCCCGTCCTGGCTTCGAGGGAGGCAGACGCTTCGCGATGATCGACGTTGAACGGGGGATTATTGTCGTATCATCGTCATAAGCTTAATAGTCATACATATTAGCATCGTCAATTTACATGGTAGCTATGGCGAGATGTTGCCATCCAGCACGAACCTTCATTGGTATCTTGATTAAAAATAGCCAAATCGAAGTCTGAACCGTCTCCGAGTCGGTTGATCTGAATAATCTGCCGCTTAAGTTCAAACACCGAGATTCCGGTTCCGTCGAAGGCAACCCGAGACGGTTCCTTTTGTGATTTGAATTTGAAGAAGACCGAAGAAGACATTGCGGTTTGTTGCAGGTATTCGTCTTCGGAAGGTGAAAGTTGTTGGCGTTGTGGTCTTGTGCTTTGCTAGGAACGTGCGATTCCAAATCCTTCACAAAGTACAAATGATGGGAAGAGGGTAAGAAAGGTGGTTCCTTTTGCCTCTCTCTCGGCGATCGGGTGTAAGAGCGAAAATGAAGTTGAATTTATCCCTTCCTTTCCCTCTTTCTATCGCAAGAAGCTCTAGGCAAGTTGTTAACCGGAGAAGCTGCCGGTCAGTTGAAGTAATCTGTCGGATTCAGATGTCGGTCCGCAAACAGCGCTATACACAACAGAAATCGCCTCTTCAATTCTCTCTTCGCTCTCTTCTTCGTCTCTCTTTTTCCGTTGAAAAGTGTGGTATATTTATGAATCTCGGGGAATGTTCAAACACACAAAGTAAGGAGTTGACAGGAAGGTTAAAACCACCAGACTGACAGATAGATGACAGAACCTGAGCCTCAAAGGGACCACAAGCCAACTGCCACCGGCTAGAATCTAGCGGCGGGTACAAAAACCGAACTTCAAAGAAAACCAGCGCGAGCGAGCGACGAGCGAAGCCGCCAACACAAAAAGAAAGCCAACTCTTGAAACTCTTGCTGCGCACAAGTACCAACCGACGAGGTTGGAGCAGCGAGTGTTGCTGAATAGCCCCACCAAGAGAGTGCTGTGAAGTTAAAAGCGAGAAGAGTCGGTAATTGTTGGTTGCTGTCGTGGGGCGGAGACGGGTGCGATGGTCCTCGTTCGGCACGCACGCTGAATGCCGCGTGGCTTATGTGTCGTTCAAGAGCTGCAGATTGATGAGACTGCAGCTGTCGTGTGTGTTGTCTCCGGTGTTTTGGTGGAGTTTCGTCGATCTAGCGGGGGTTTTCCGGGAGTCGAAGAGTTGTCGATTTCGGAAGAAGCGAGATGTAGCCACGCGTGAGGGGAGAGGTGATCGCTAGTCGAACGGAGAAGAGTGTATGTTCTCTCTTTGGGACGAAAGAAACGAGGTGGTCAGTAGCAGTTGTGAGGATTGTTGTGAGAGGACAAAGAAGTAAGCGATGGCAGGGTGGGTGGGAGTTGTAGGCTGAAGTGTTGCAAGGAGAAGGAACTTTGGGAAGGATGAGGAAGCAGGGAGGATGGTGTCAGGAAGCGACCTGCCAAGCCATGCTTTGCAGTGCTAACTAAATAAGGCCAGTTTAGAAGCCACATATAGAAGTCACGCCACCCACTGCGTCAGCCACAACTTGGAGCTTGGCCAATCAAATCGCCATTCACTAATGTAACTCTGCAGCACCCCTTGCCATCACAAGTTGTTGGTGAAGTCTTCCATCCGGCCTCGCCTCTCGCTCATTCTACACCTTCTTCCTCACCACTCAACGCTCAACCCATTTTACGCGTATTTGGGCCCCGCATCATTCGAATCCAAAAATTTCAGTCGCCGGTCCGCGTCTCGAAGATCAGCACAGAACCGATCAATACACGCTCAATCACCTCTATCCGGCAGGATACACTGCACGCTCAACTTCAATACGTGCTCTCTGCGCGTCATCCCGTCCTTCTGGTTTAGTCAGGCCGTCTGATCTTTGTCGCCATGACTGACGGTAATCTCTCCTCTAAGTCGTGTTTCCAGCGGAAGAAAGGAAGCAGATTCTGACTGCCCATTTATGGAGGCCTTCACAGAGATCCGCCGCCTGCAGCAGGAGCGCAATGCCACTAAGAAGTCGAAGACGTTTGATCCAGAGAAACAACGAGAGAGTTCTTCGACGAAAGTCGCCTTGACAGATACCTTCGACACAACCTTGTACGACCGTACTGGCGCCGACAAGTTTGCCGGATACAACACCTCGATTGCCGCTGATGGCGACGATGACGATGAGGATATGGCCAGCGGCGACGGAACGCGCCGCTTGGTGGGACAGTACACCGCGACCAAGGAGACAATGAACGAGTTTGCGGGTGGCAATGATGATATGGATCAGATGACCGACCACGCGAAGGGAAGCCAGATCGCGGACCGCGAGACCGACTACCAGAAGCGGAGATTCGCTCGGAAATTGTCGCCCATCCGGAAAGATGGTTTTGTCAATGGCGGCGAAGCCGATACGGATGGACGAAGTTATAAGGAGGTCATGCAAGAACGCGAGTTGGAGCGCGAAGAGGAGCGGGTTCGGCGAAAGATTGAAGAGAAGCTGAAGAATGGTGACAAGATGGAAGGCGTCGAGCACGAGGCGACGCTAAAGGCGGATGACAAAGGAGTGGATAGCGCAGCGGAGGGCACGAGAAAGAGAGTAAGTTTATACCTCCACTTTTTTGGTTAGTTTTTTACTGAGATCCTTACAGAAGAAGCGATGGGATGTCGCTGGCGAGGGCGCAGTCGCCATTAAGGAGAGCGATGAAGCTACGAAAAAACCACGGTCGAGCCGGTGGGATGTTGCAGGTGTACCGGATGCTACACCAGTGGTCAAGAGATCCCGATGGGACCAGGCGCCGTCGCTCACTGCCGCAACCCCAGTTGGAAGCCAGGGACTCGTGACTCCGATGCATCCATCTTCTCCTGCGTCCGTTCCCCAAATGCCGCTTACATTCGGGCTTGGAGACAGGAATGCGCCGCTTTCGGATGAGGAGCTGGACGAAATGTTGCCAAAGGAAGGTTACAAGATCCTAGAGCCCCCTGCGGGATACGCTCCCATTCGCACACCGGCACGGAAGCTGATGGCAACGCCTGCTCCTATGGGCTCGGCCTCCGGAATTGGTGGATTCATGATGCAAGAGCCGGAGAACGCGAGGGCCTTGGGTAAACAGATGCCTACTGACATTCCCGGTGTCGGCGATCTCCAGTTCTTCAAGGCTGAGGATATGCAGTACTTTGGAAAGTTGGTGGATGGTGCAGACGAGAACCAGATGACGGTCGACGAGTTGAAAGAGCGGAAGATTATGCGACTTTTATTGAAGGTCAAGAACGGCACTCCGCCGATGCGAAAGACTGCACTTCGACAGCTTACCGACAATGCGCGGCAATTTGGAGCTGGCCCTCTGTTCAATCAGATCCTTCCGTTGCTGATGGAGAAGACCCTTGAAGACCAGGAACGCCATCTGCTTGTCAAAGTTATCGACCGTATCCTGTACAAGTTGGATGATCTCGTTCGACCCTACACACACAAAATTCTAGTTGTTATCGAGCCTCTCTTGATTGACCAGGACTACTATGCCCGTGTAGAGGGTCGTGAGATTATCAGCAATTTGTCAAAGGCTGCCGGTTTAGCCCACATGATCTCCACTATGAGGCCCGATATCGACCACGTTGATGAGTACGTACGAAACACCACCGCCCGGGCATTCGCTGTCGTCGCCTCCGCTCTCGGCATACCGGCGCTGCTTCCTTTCCTGCGAGCCGTCTGTCGATCCAAGAAGAGTTGGCAGGCGCGGCACACCGGTGTGAAGATCGTGCAACAAATTCCCATCCTGATGGGCTGTGCCATTCTGCCTCACTTAAAAGGTCTGGTAGAATGTATCGGTCCCAACCTTGAAGACGAGCAAGCCAAGGTCCGTACTGTCACCAGTTTGGCAATTGCTGCGCTCGCGGAGGCTGCCCACCCCTACGGTATCGAGAGCTTCGACACCATCCTACAACCTCTGTGGACCGGTGCGAAAAAGCAAAGGGGCAAGGGTTTGGCTGGTTTTTTGAAGGCAGTTGGGTATGTGATCCCGTTAATGGACGAAGAATATGCCAACTACTACACTGGCGAGGTCATGGGCATTGTACTTCGAGAATTTCAGAGTCCTGACGAGGAGATGAAGAAAGTGGTCTTGAAGGTCGTCAGTCAGTGTGCCGGAACCGAAGGTGTTACGGCAGCCTACCTAAAAGAGCACGTCCTGCCCGAGTTCTTCAAAGCATTCTGGATTAGACGCATGGCGTTGGACAAGCGCAACTATCGCCAGGTGGTGGAAACGACGGTCGATCTCGCACAGAAGGTTGGATGCGGCGAAATCATCGAGCGAATTGTTGACCATCTCAAGGATGAGAGCGAGCCCTACCGAAAGATGACACTTGAGAGCGTTGAGAAGGTTATAGCTTCACTGGGTGCCGCCGACATTGGCGAACGGTTGGAAGAGAGGCTTGTTGATGGTGTCTTGTTTGCGTTCCAGGAACAGAGTATCGAGGACATCGTCATGCTGAACGGCTTCGGTACTGTTGTCAATGCGCTCGGAACACGCACGAAGCCTTATCTCCCCCAGATCGTCAGCACCATTTTGTGGCGGCTGAATAACAAGAGTTCGGCTGTGCGCCAGCAGAGCGCTGACTTGATTTCTCGGATTGCAGTTGTCATGGTACGTCGTTATCTCCTCCGCTCGTCCTTTCACGCAAAGTGCTAACAATCACAGAAACAATGCGGTGAAGATGCGTTGATGGGGAAGCTCGGTATAGTTCTCTACGAGTACCTTGGTGAAGAGTACCCTGAAGTTCTCGGATCTATCCTTGGTGCCTTGCGGTCCATTGTCACGGTTGTTGGTATCAACAGCATGCAGCCACCCATCAAGGATCTTCTCCCTCGATTGACGCCCATTCTGCGCAACCGACACGAGAAGGTGCAGGAGAACACCATCGACCTCGTTGGCCGTATTGCAGATCGTGGAGCCGAATTCGTTAGTGCACGAGAGTGGATGAGAATCTGCTTCGAGCTGCTCGACATGTTGAAGGCACATAAGAAGGGTATCCGACGAGCTGCCAACAACACTTTCGGTTTCATCGCCAAGGCTATCGGTCCACAGGATGTTCTCGCGACACTGCTCAACAACTTACGTGTCCAGGAACGTCAGTCCCGCGTCTGTACCGCTGTCGCCATCGGTATCGTCGCAGAGACTTGTGCTCCATTCACTGTCCTCCCTGCTCTCATGAACGAATACCGCGTTCCCGAACTGAACGTTCAGAATGGTGTGCTCAAGGCCATGTCTTTCCTGTTCGAGTACATCGGAGAGATGGCAAAAGATTATGTGTACGCCATAACACCGCTCCTGGAAGACGCGCTCATCGACAGAGACCAAGTGCACCGACAGACGGCCGCATCGGTTGTCAAGCATATTGCCCTGGGTGTTGTTGGTCTTGGCTGCGAAGATGCCATGATGCACCTACTCAACTTGATCTTCCCCAACATCTTCGAGACATCACCTCATGTAATTGACCGTATCATCGAAGCCGTGGATGCCATCAGAATGGCGATTGGTCCTGGTTTGGTCCTGAATTACGTATGGGCCGGACTGTTCCATCCCGCACGGAAGGTTCGCACGCCATATTGGCGACTGTACAACAATGCGTACGTGCAGAGTGCGGATGCCTTGGTGCCTTACTACCCAAATCTCGACGAGGAGAGACTACTCAGGCATGAGCTATATATTGTGTTATAAGGGAGATCGATTTGGTTGGCTTTTAAAGTGCGATGGATGGTTTCCAACGGATGAGTTACATGATGCGTGTCTTTTCTGTTCGTTTTCCATTTTTATCATTTTTGAACTTTGCGTCGGTTGTGCATGTATCGTTCTGGGCTGGAAGTCTGTGGTTCTCGTTCCTCTCAGCTGTCAATTCCTGTCCATTATCTTTTCGTCTTGTTAATGTTTAGAGAGTGGTAACTTCCCGGTTGCATTCTATCCAGCATATTGCGACAATGATAACGAATCGTATCACCGTCACCTAAAATAACTATATCATTCGGTCAGTTCCAGCCATCTGCTCCGTTGAAGATAAACCTAGATACTTGTCAGCCGCCATTGTTTGTTGGGCGGCCCATCTACATTGTGACACCCTGCATTATCGGTCTTGGCAATTCACCGCCAGAGCTCTCCCCTAACGTCAACCCTACACGAGCCAGAATAGCTCGCGGGAAAGCCACGACACTAAACCTACGGACCATGCTAAACACGTTCACAACTACAACATAACCCCATCCCTAAGCCAAAGACCGACACCAGTCTCTCTCCTTCATCCTCTTCAACTTTAACTTCAATCATCTTTTCTCCTACGCCTGCCAATCATGTCTTCTTCTGCCGCGGCAGGTACATACAGCAACCCGCTCAAGAAATTCAAGTGAGCTCGCGTCACTTCCACTCCATCTTGCACCCTTTTCGCTAACGGCCAATCTTAGGTTGGTGTTTCTTGGAGAGCAGAGCGGTATGCTTTCCACAACTATGAGTGCCTATGATCGGGCTAATAGTGGATGCAGTGGGGAAAACGTCCCTAATTACACGGTTCATGTACGACTCGTTCGACAATACATACCAGGCTACCATCGGCATTGATTTCCTCTCTAAGGTACATTTGGAGCGTTCGGAAGCTTGTGAGTTGCATGGGATGGTCCTAACGATGGATCCGGATAGACCATGTACCTCGACGACCGAACAGTACGGCTACAACTGTGGGACACAGCCGGCCAAGAGCGCTTCCGGTCTCTGATCCCGTCGTACATCCGAGACTCTTCCGTGGCAGTCGTGGTCTACGACATCACCAACCGCACCTCTTTCATGAACACGTCGAAATGGGTCGACGATGTGCGCGGCGAGCGCGGCAACGACGTGATCATCGTGTTGGTCGGCAACAAGACGGATCTGAACGATAAGCGACAGGTCACCACCGAGGAGGGTGAGAAGAAGGCGAAGGACTTTAAGGTCATGTTCATTGAGACGAGTGCCAAGGCGGGTCATAATGTGAAGCCACTCTTCAAGAAGATTGCCCAGGCTCTGCCCGGAATGGAGGGCTCTATGCCGGACCAGAATACTGAGAGTACGTTCCGGGATCCCCTTGCGGATGGGTAGAGGCTAACTACTGGTGTGGCAGTGATCAATGTCGATATTCGGAACAACGATAATACGCAGCAGGAGGGGTGTGCTTGCTAGACGGTGGGGAGCGGGCTTTTACATTTGATGACGCTAGATGTGGGGAACTCAAGATGGTCTATATTACGATTGTGGCGGTGACGCTTAATGAATTCAGTGGGCGAGACGAGGCGGGCCATCATGTACCTGTGTTGAACGATTGATGCGTTTATACTTCTAAGGCTTGATATGCCCTCGTCGCTGATTATGCCCTTCTGTGCGTAGATTGGTTTATTTGCCATTTTTGCTAATCACCTCTTGCCTGGTTAAAGTTTGGCCTTCCCTGATGTAGAGTTTCAGCTGGTTCATCCTTCGATTCTTGATTACCACCGTGGCCGACATATTTGCCGGCGCCCCAAACAAGACGGCGCTGCAATAACTCTTGACATCTCCCATACCATTGGTTTCCCTCCTTCCTTCCCATCTCTGTTACCACTCTTCGCCACCGTAAACTCCATCTCCACCGGTTGGTCTCTAGTATAGGCTTCACCATGGCCCCCATGCCCCCGCTTCCCAACCATCCTTCCTTCACCCGCAAATTCGCCCAAAAGGTCTCCAGCCTAATCGCTAAATTCGAAGCGTTGTCGTCCGCTCCCGCAGCCCGCAAGTCCCCGCCCCCACGAAAGCGCACCATCGCAAGCGTGGTCACCCCGGGTGCCAGTACTCTCCCGCGCTCTCAACTCCGGAGATCTATCAGGAAGACGTTTACAAGATGGGAGATCCAGGGAGAGGAAATGCCCTTGGCGAAGATTATACCCCCGCCGAAGAAGGTTCTCGGAAAGGGAAAGGCAGCAGGAAGGAGGAGAGTCAGTATGCCCGAGCAGAAGATGGCAGCACAGTTGCCGGGAGCACAGAGGAGGGTTGTCAGTGAAGAACTTGACGGGCCGGTGCCGATGTCCATCCCACCCGACTCTGTGTCCACTTCCGACATATCCGCATCCTCGGTCCCGCCGGTGGTTAAGATCATTCCATCGTCATTCTTCAAGCAGCTGGTGGTAGAAGAACCGCCCCGGCCAAAGATGAGGGCATATACCGATAGTGAGGATGAGAGCTTATTGGTTATCCAGGAGGTAACCAAAGTCGACCGCAGAAAGTTTAGATTTCGAAGGCAGGGGGAAGGGGGAGGGGGAAGTCTGTGGAAGAGGCGTATCACGCCACCGAAGATTTCGGTAAGAGATTTGGTTATGAGGTTTAAGGGGGGGGGAGAGAAAGACGATGTAGTTGATGCGGTTGATGTGGTTAGTGAGGGAGGATGGAAGGATTTGGAGAAGGCCGAGGAGGGAACGGATGAGGAGAACTCCGGCAGAGTGGATCTTGGGGATCGGTATTCAGATGTTCTTAAGACGTTTGATACTGCGGAGGGCGGTTCGGGGTTGGGTCAGGCATTTGGTGCCCTGAATCCCTCGCTCACGACAATGGAAGTGACATCCAATATTGAGGCGCATGGTGACCTGGTTATGGTAAGTACTTCCCTTCGTCACGGTGCGGTGGCCGAAGTTCTGACGAACCTTTCCTAGCCTACAATTTCGCCAGCCACTCACATACGATCAATCGGCGGCAACAGTGTCAAGCAATCATTTATCACGCCCACACGATTGGACACACCTCCCCTCCCCTCCTCGAAGAAATATCGTAAAACACCACCGCCTCTCAGTTTCTTTCGAACTAAAGCTAGACGTTTCCATCACAATAATACTCCGTCAATGGAAACTATCACGGACGAATCTGAGCCCTCCTCGGTACGGACAGTGACTACGACGGGTTCGAGCACATCAAGTGGTAGCTGTTACATCAGCAGTAGTCACTCCAGCTCGAAAGTGAGCTTCCGAGGTGGAATCACGATCTGTGCCGGACTTCCGGCGGCATCGATAATCACCCCTGTGCCCGTTAATGCCGTGGTCAATTCGGCGATTCTGGCGATGGTCAGTCGTGTCAATGAGTTGGGCGGGTTTAATCTCTAGAAGTGTGTGATATGGAGAGAGGAATCGAGAAGGATAGATAAGTACGTTTGAGTGAGTCTAGTGATGGGCTGACACTGTCGATTATTGTCTGGGAGTTCATATGCAGGCGGGTTTCGAGTGGGAGTTACATACTTAGTTACATTGGCTGGTGGGCGGGATTTCGTAGTGCGATTAGGCGTGTACGGTTCTTATAGGCAGAAAAAGTTGGAGTCATTGTTCGGTATTACGTTTCTTATTAGATTCTGCCTCCTGTTTCAATAGCAGATTACAATCACTGTATGACACTCGTCTATGTATTGCTCGATCGCAACCCTATGAAAGCGTATTGGTGGTCATGGCAGTCTTGGCAGTAGTTAAGCAGGGGAAGCACCACAATTGACCAGAGTGTCTCTCACCCCACCACCACCACACTAAATCAGTTCCAAACGTATACCCACTCCTTTCACGAACTCATCTGGAGCCCTCGGCAGCTCCGCACCCCTCCGATAGCTCCTACCGACACCCCGCCCACCACCGCCCAACATGACATCCTTTCTCGAGAGCGCCTACTCGATGGTCCACATGGACAACACTGCAGACCAGCCGTCCGTCCAGCAGCTCCAGCAACAGCTTGAGAAAGGGACGGACGACAGCAAAATCGACACAATGCGCAACATCCTCACAGTGATGTTGAACGGCGATCCCTTACCACAGCTCTTGATGCACATCATCCGGTTCGTGATGCCCAGCAAAAGCAAAGCTCTCAAGAAGCTGCTGTACTTTTACTACGAGATATGTCCGAAACACGATGCGAACGGGAAATTGAAGCAGGAGATGATCTTGGTGTGCAATGGCATCAGGAACGATCTGCTCCATCCGAACGAGTACATCCGTGGTGCAACGCTTAGGTTCTTGTGCAAGATCAAGGATGCGGAACTACTGGAGCCATTGCTCTCGTCAGCCAGGCAGTGTCTGGAGCATAGACATGCATACGTCCGGAAGAACGCGGTGCTCGCCGTCAGCTCGATATTTCAACACTCCGAACACCTCATCCCCGATGCACCAGAGCTCATCTACACTTTCATCCAAGCAGAGAACGACAATACTTGCAAGCGAAATGCTTTTGTCGCGCTGAGCTCCATCTCCCACGAGAAGGCGCTAGATTATCTTACCCTGGTCTTCAATGAGATTTCGACGCTGGATGAGTTGACCCAGTTGGCGCTGATTGAGTTTATCCGGAAGGATGCGGGGTTGAACCCCGGGAATAAGGTGTGTGGTCTGGGGATATCCTACAGGTCCATTATGCGCTGATCAATACATTACAGTCGAGATACCTGCGGTTAATATTCGATCTCCTCGAGGCGTCCTCGAATACCGTTGTCTACGAGGCAGCAACGAGCTTGACGGCTCTGACCGCAAACCCGGTTGCCATTAAGGCGGCCGCTGGCAAGTTCATCGAGCTGTGCATCAAGGTGTCGGACAACAATGTCAAGCTCATCGTGCTGGAGAAGGTGGACCTGCTGAGGAAGAAGAACGAGGGAGTATTGGATGGGCTGGCGATGGAGATTCTGCGGGTACTGTCAAGCCCCGATATCGATGTCCGGCGGAAGGCGCTGGATATCGCAATGGACATGGTGTCGAGCAAGAATGTCGAGGAGGTGGTGATGCTGCTGAAGAAGGAGCTGGCGAAGACCGTGGACCAAGATTACGAGAAGAACAACGAGTACCGGCAGCTCCTGATCCACGCCATCCACACCTGTGCGATCAAGTTCTCGGAGGTAGCAGCCAATGTCGTCGGTTTGCTCATGGATTTCATCAGCGAGTTCAACAGTGCCTCCGCCGTAGATGTCATCACCTTCGTTAAGGAGGTCGTCGAGAAGTTCCCTAACCTTCGCGCATCTATCATTGAGCGCCTCATGTTGACGCTAGGGGAGGTACGGTCTGGAAAGGTGTACCGTGGTGTGATGTGGATTGTGGGAGAATACTGTGTCGAGGAAAAGGACATCAAAGAGGTGTGGAAGCGGATACGTGCCAACCTGGGAGAAATCCCCATCCTGGCTTCAGAACAGCGCCTCCTGGACGAGCAACCTGAAAGAGACGCAGAACAGGCCACCGGAGCGAAGCAGGCGGCACCGTCCGGTTCGCGAAAGGTCCTTGCAGACGGCACTTACGCTACCGAAAGCGCTCTGACCAGTGAGTCCGCTGTTGCCGCCAGACTGGAGGCGGTCAAGGCTGCGTCCAAACCTCCGCTCCGTTCGTTGATCCTGGATGGTGACTACTACCTCAGCACCGTCCTCGCCTCGACACTGACAAAGCTGGTGATTCGCCACGCTGATATCTCTAGCGACGTTGAGCGGACCAACGCTCTCAAGGCCGAGGCGATGTTGATTATGATCAGCGTCATCCGCGTGGGCCAGAGCCAGTTCGCCAAGGCTCCCATTGACGAGGACAGCATCGACCGTATCATGTCCTGCGTGCGGTCGCTCGCAGAGTTCGATACCAAGAAGGAAGTCGAGAAGGTCTTCCTGGAAGACACCAGGTCTGCGTTTCGTGCTATGGTCCAAGCGGAAGAGAAGAAGCGCACCGCCAAGGAGGAGGCGGAGAAGGGACGGAACATGACCCAGGTAGACGACGTGATCAGCATCCGTCAGCTCAGCAAGAAGTCCACCAACGATAGCGCTGACGAGCTCGGCCAAGACCTCGAGAGAGCTACTGGCGGTGACGCGGGTAGCGAGGATCTGTCCAGCAAACTCTCTCGCGTCGTGCAGCTCACCGGCTTCTCCGACACCGTCTACGTCGAGGCCTATGTCAAAGTTCACCAGTTCGATATCATCCTCGATGTCCTCCTCGTTAACCAGACCACCGAGACCCTTCAAAACCTCTCAGTCGAATTTGCTACCCTCGGTGACCTCAAAGTAGTCGAGCGGCCCACCACCCAAAACCTAGGCCCTCATGCCTTCCAATCCGTCCAATCCACAATCAAAGTCGCTTCCACGGACACCGGTGTAATTTTTGGCAACGTGGTCTACGACGGCGCCTCCAGCACCGAAACCAACGTGGTAATTCTGAACGACGTTCACGTCGACATTATGGACTACATCCAGCCTGCGCACTGCACCGAAACCCAGTTCCGGACAATGTGGACCGAGTTCGAGTGGGAGAACAAGGTCAACATCAATTCCAAGGCGAAGAGTCTACGGGAATTCCTGGATGGCCTCATGAAAGCTACCAACATGGCATGTCTTACTCCGGAGGCGAGCTTGGAGGGAGATTGCAGATTCCTTTCCGCGAATCTGTATGCGAAGAGTGTGTTCGGTAAGTCTCCCTCTTCCTTAAAACCCGATAGCGCGTGACTGATGAATTGTGGCAGGCGAGGACGCACTAGCAAATTTGAGCATAGAAAAGGACGGCGATGACGGTCCTGTCACTGGATTCGTGCGAATCCGATCGAGATCTCAGGGATTGGCATTGAGTCTGGGAAGTCTTAAGGGGTTGAATAAGGCTGAGTAATGTGATGGCTTTTCTGTTTTTCTTTTGACTTCCGTTACTTTATTGGGAGCGTGTCTGCTGTGGTTTCAACTCCATATTCGATTTTTTGATGTTTTGAAGGACAAGGAAGGGGGGAGTGAAAATTCGACATGGAGATAGATGTCGTTCGGTGATTTGGAACTGTATGGCGGGGCGGTGTATAGTGGCTGGGATAGATGGTAGTATCTTTCTTGGTTAGCCAAATGTCGTTGAAGTAGTAGATCTCCGTCCTGGGGTGAACAATTCGTGACAAATTGGATTCAAAACCGGGTGATTTCATATGAGGGAGATGCGGAGAAACACCACTACGGGTGTGTAAATATTGTTTTCATTCCATTTATTGTGTAGACTACATACTCGGTTGTGGCGAACACGCAATCACACTGTCGCGCGCTGGTCGGTCCGGACTTTGGACGCATCGCCCAAGATTTGGAGGCTTAGAAGTGCTTGCGTGGGTGGATAATCGGTAGTGCAAATAGACACGAATGATCGCTAATGATTGTAAACATTCCCTTTAAGCTAGTGTTTGCGCATATTTCTTTTTCTGAACGTTGGTTACCGCTTGGTTCCCTATGTATGGGGAAGCGAACCTTCTCCTTCTCCGTAGAGAGGCCGTCACGAGTCGTCCAATGACGGGGCCGGTCTCACTTCCCTGTTTCTCCTCTGCACCCTGACGTCATAAACCTCGAGCTGGTCGGCACGTGGTTACCATACATACCCGGAAAGCTAATATCCCTTTCTCTTTGCGCAGAATAAACATCTACGAACGGTAATAACTACAAAGACGACGAACTATGTTTGATTCGAAACCTCACGAACCCTCGCTCGAAACGGCGCTGACGGCGGTGCAGCGGCGTGCGCTGCTGCGACTTTGTCGACTCTAGCGTGCACACGCTGCGGTCACGGCTCGGACATGTCGACGGAGAGGGGTCGGCGGAAGCGATGTCGCTGCGGAAGTCTGCGGTGCGCAGTTTCGTGGAGTGGGCTCAGTCGCTTCGCACGCGGATCTCGGACGTCCTTATTGGGACGGATGCGGCGGATGTCGCTGGAGAGGGAGAGGGAGAGGGAGAGGAAGCGTTGGAGTCACAGGGGGAACTAACAGTGTCCTCGCAACTGCTGCTGGTGCTGTCGACGGAGCGGTACGATGCGCGCTCACGCGTGTTGCTGTCGGAGGTGTGCGGGGGCGCTTGGTGTGCCCGTCTCGCAGCTGGCCGAGCTCGAGGCGACGACGGCTGCGACGCTTCTCAAGGCTGCAAAACATATGTCCGCCGATACCGAGTCTGCCGCCCGAGCCGAGAAATCGCGCGAGAGCCAGAAGTGGAAGTGGGGCATTGCGTCGGTGGCCGGCGCGGCGCTTATTGGCGTCACCGGTGGATTAGCCACGCCACTGGTCGCCGCTGGTTTAGGGACTGTGCTCGGAACCGTCGGACTGGGTGCGGCGGCTGCGGCGGGGTACCATGGCGCACTGGCCGAGAGCAGCGCGTTGGTGGGTGCGCTCTTCGGGACGTATGGCGGGAGGATGACTGGGAGGATGATGGAGAAATATGCGGTGGAAGTGAAGGATTTCAGGTTCCTGCCCGTGGGAGCGACGGAGGAAGGTGCGAGACTGCGGGTCGCCGTGGGGATCACGGGATGGGTGGTAGATGCGGAGGAGGACGTGGTGGCTCCGTGGAGGTGTCTCGGCGGTCCCGGCATGGAGGCGTATGCGCTCCGCTGGGAGGTAGAGGCGCAACAGGAGCTCGGGAATGCACCAGAGACGACTTTGGTTGCGTACGTCTACGGCAAGGTCAAGGGGGAGATCATAAAACGCACCGTTTTCGCGACGCTCTACTCCGCGCTGTGGCCGCTAGGCTTGATGAAGGCGGCGAAGCTGGTGGATAATCCCTTCTCCATCGCAATGAGACGCAGCGAGAAGGCCGGGCTGGTGCTCGCAGATGCGATCATAAATCGTGCGCAGGGGGAACGGCCGGTGACGCTCGTCGGGTTCTCGTTGGGTGCGAGGGTGGTCTACACCTGCTTGCTAGAACTGGCCGAGAGGGGCGCGTTCGGTCTCGTCGAGAATGCGGTGCTGATGGGCTCGCCCGTGCCGGCGAGTAGATCTTCCTGGGAGAGGATCAGGATGGTGGTTGCCGGACGTGTGGTCAATGTCTTCAGCGAACAGGACTACATCCTCGCCTTCCTGTACAGGACCAGTAGCATCCAGCTGGGCGTTGCAGGGCTGCAGAACATCGAGGTAGCGGGTGTCGAGAATGTGAACGCCGAGGAGACGGTGGCGGGGCACCTGAGGTACCGGTTCGCAGTGAGCGGCTTGCTGGAGGGCCTGGTCGAAGGAGATATCGAGGTCGGCGAGGCGGAGAAGCAGCAGGATGTTTTGAAAACGCTGGAGAAGGAGGATGAGGAGAAAGGTGACGAGAAATGGGATGAAGTGGAGGAGGGAAAGAGAATTGTGGCGGAGAAGGAGAAGGTGCAGTAGTGGAGTGTTACTGGCGTAGAGTTTGCACAGGGAGAGAGGTACAGAGTGCACAACGAAACATTGATTCACCAAACGCCCAATCCTATGCACCCAAGCTAAGCAGCCCACGTCGATCTACCTCACCACCTCCTTCCCCTTCCCCTCTACCTCTGCTCCCGGCTCGTCTCTTGGTAGCATCATCCCCATCCTCGCCAACAGTGTCCCCGCTGGTCCGCTGAGGCCTCCCTGGCCCTTGAAGCTCTCGAGAAGGTTTTTTGCCAGAGTGTAGTCAATATCCACCACCTCTTTCTCGTTGCCATCATAGTCGTCTTCGCTATCGTGATCGTCGTCGTTTTCCTTTGTCTCCTGGGTTTTCGGAACAGCGTCTTTTGAGATAGCGCCAGCCTCCGTGAGTTCCTTCTCGATCTGGTCCTGCACGCGGCGGATAGCAGCTTCCTCCTCCTCGTCGGCCGATGGCGGTGGAAGCCCCATCATATCCCGCATCATGCGCTCGAACTCGTCTTCATCGAAGGACACCGCCTTGTCCTCGCCACCCATTTCATCATCCTCCTCGTCGGAGATATCATCGTCCGAGTTCAGCTCCTCATCGTCGCTAAAAGTGACACCATCGGGGCCAGCCTTATCGTCGTTGAGGAACTCCTCGAACCGCTCCACCATCCGTTTCAGCTTCCCCTCCTGATCCGCATCGCCGCCCCACCCGCCGGCCGCTGGCGCGCCTTTCAAGCCCTTCTCGAACTCGTTGAAGTCGATCTGCAGCCAGTCCTCGCCGTCCTCTTCCGTGCTCCACGTTGCGATCTCGGCGTCCGTCGGGCCGGCATAGCCCGCATCCACCATCCCCCTTAACTCCTGAACCAGCGACCGGCGGGACTCGCTAGGCAGGAGCACCTCGTTTCCCTCCGCGAGCAACATCTCGAAGCCAGCGGTGACCTTGACACCAACATCCGTCCGTCCCTCCTCCGTCATCGGGAATTTCGCCTCGTATGGCGGTAGCCACACCTGTCCCTTCAGCTGAGCAAATAGGACCTTCGTGAACCGTGCACTGATTTCCACCGTGTCCTTCCAGGGAAACCTTGTCGTCGCTGGGCTCCTCTGCAGTGCCTTCAGTGCGACCGGATCGCGGACATAGAACGCCTCGACAGCCGCGGCGATGCTCCCCGGGCTGCTGTGCAGCACTCCCGCGATCTTCCTGGGAACCACAATCCTGGCGCGATGAGCATGCCGTGCCGCCGCAGCGGGGTACTCCCTCGTCCTCGCGAGCGCCTCGTTCTCCACGCGCTTGTCTCGGACCAGACTTTCAGGATCGCAGCTGGCCAGGAACTCCAGGGCGCCGTCGAGAGAAATCTCCTTCTTCGCAGCCTTCTTAGCGGCGGGGGGGATGATCAGCAGACGACCCCGATGGAGCCAGACGCGGTGCGTGGCGACGTCCGGGTTGAGCCAGCGTGGGAGAGCGTGCGCGGCTTCAATCAGCAGGAACTCGCCGTCGGAGTCGCAGACGCGGATCCAGGCATGGGGGTTCTTGCGGGTGGCTTCGAGCAGGATCGCGACCGCAAGCCACTCGTCGTCGATCGCGTCGCCGTACTCGAGCGTCCCCGCCAGGTGCGACGAGTCGGGCGAGAGCGATACGTCGAAGGACGAGGTCCGCTGCCAGATGTAGCTGTGCGTCCACGCGGCGGCGATGGACCGGATCGAGTCTCGCAGGGAGCAGAGCGCGGAGCCGGCGGCGTGCGGCGGCAGCAGGTGTGCGGTGAAGGCGAGCGTATCGCTCGGGAGCACTCGTGTGGGGATCCCGTGGAACGGCCCGGCGAAGTGCGGAGAGAACGGGTCCGTCCGGGGGTCGGCCGAGGGCACCGATTGCTTTGCCATCGTCTGGGAGGCGTGCGGGTTGGTTGCGCGGATGGGCGGCTTCGTACGGTATGGTGGCGGGCGGGGGTGACACGTGCTAGCGTGTGTATGTATCTAGTTGCAGTGTAGACCCGAACTACGCCACTCGGTGAGTTATGGTGGAACACGTGCAGAGAGTGGCTGCCGACTTGGCGGCGGTGCATGGTGGCTTTATGTGGCTGATGATTGATCGGTGCTCTCCGTCGCCACGGCAACCCACCGTGTACAGCACGTTTTCCAGCAATCAACATGAAAAGATAGGATCGAAAGCAGTAGGAAAAGCCAACGCGTACAGTGGAAAGGAAACCAAATGCCATGCAATATCAGCAGGTCTTCGAGCTGCACCAACTCCTGTTCTTCCAGCTGGCTCCCAGAGCAATTCGTGCGCAACTTCATAATACTCCAAGATAGAGTTAGTCCTCAAAGAGCACGCCTTCTCGTTCACGAATTGGATAAACCACTCGCGCACCGCCACTGTGTCTATCTTTAGCTGTCGTGTGTGCATAGACTACTTTGTATGTATTCTTTTTCGGCAATTGACTCCCATACCACCCAAAATTTAGGTAACTAAGTATGTAGTTACCACCCTTTTTGGCGAGTGATAGAATTTCGGATTGGCAACAGCTCATTACAGTCGCAACGGCACGAATGAGAAACACAGTAGTAACCGAAAAGCAGAGTAGGAGGCAAGACAGATTTGTATGTAGTGTTAGATATCGATTCTACTCTAAGTGTGCTCCTGAGTGCACTATGGGAGCGTAGTTGGCCGGGCTTTTCTACATGTCGAGCAACACGCCTTCGCTCCACACAGTTACCCGTCAGGGCTGGAACCGTGCATTCCACTGCGAAGCTCTGCCTTCCGCTTGCGCTTTTTTCGCCATATCTAGGACGGGCCCTGCGGGACAACAGTATCTATGTATGTATCTATTCGGAGGTTCAACGCGCGCGACTTCCATTTCTGGAACCACTGATTGGGGGTGGGGACTGCACGTCGGGGAGCTTCCGCAAAGGGAACCAACGCGGCGCTCTATGTAGGAAGGGGCAACCCGTTGCTGTTCAGGCTCTGCCACCGCGCTTTATCACGGTCTCGCTTCAACCCAAAGGCTAATGATGCCCTCCGTATCCAAGGGCTTGAGACTGACTGAATAGGTGTGCTGATGCCTCTTCGCTTCGCGTTCCCGTTGCCCGAACAACCCAAGTGCTCTGGATTCATTCGTGTGATCTCAAGTGCGCTTCGGGCTTGGCTTGGTTCTGGGCTCGGACCCGGAAAGAACAGGCAGACCTGGGATCATCATCCACCTAGCTCGTCAGTCCATTATTGATTACAGTGGATGGGTGGTACTACCTACTCCTGACGAACATGCCACAGCGTTCGTATTGCGGTCGGATATCTGGTACCGGACACCAAACTGGGCGGTGGCACACCAGCACAATATGGCAGCTTCGAAAGCAGCAAAATCTGTAAATTGCTGTCCTGAATGGAGTGTGCTTTGGTCCTCTTCCGCCCTATCTGCTTGCTCCGCTGATGAGATCGCTTGGGCCTATGGCTGCTGGAGGGCAGGTATGGAGGTGATGATACGGGAGGGAGAGGGGGGGGGGGGGGGGGTGTTGGTAGTATGGAGGTGGCGATAATGGAAGGAGGTGGGGGCTGGTGGTGTGGTGGTGTGGTGTAGAGACGCAGAACTCGACGCCGTCACGACGATTAGGTTTTCTATCACTCGTCAAAAAGGGCGGTACCGGAGACCCCCTAAACTTGGGAGTCAATTCCACAAAGACGGGTGGTATGGGACCTGGTTCTGTATACATACTTAGCAAGTTGTTCAGCAGGGTTTTGTTGAGTATGTATCCTGTACATACATGCATCATCCTCGCCGGACAGAATCCGCCAATCACAGGGTTGCGACAACACCCACGCATTCTCTCTTGGTTCCACCTTCCTTTGTTGTCGTTATCTTCATCGGGCCTGGCATAGGTCTTTCAGTAGTTACTCCAGGCTACGAGTGATAATCCATGTGTTGGGGGCATCGTTCTCTCCCTGCCCGCCCAAGCCCGGACAAAATCCATCGCTGCTCAGCCAGCTTCCATCGGACTGGCTCAAGTAAAGTCAAAAGTCAAAAAAAAGAAAGAAAGAAAAAGATCCTCAAGCCGAGTAGAATCCAACTAAGTACTTACCTCCACGAGCTCTGTGAGCCAACGCTGGCTGAACGCACGGGGCTACTAGTAGGTAACTAATAAGTACGCCAGATATATTTTATTTTCTTTTCGGACAGCTCCCTTGCATAGTCTAGGGGGGCGGATCAGTGGTAATGCCTTGGGTTGAACGTAATCCACGAACTTGGGCTGGGTATTACCTATGTATGTAGCTTGGTCCGGTAGAAGTTGAAGTAAGTATTGCGTCCGCTCCCACTCCAGCTCCAGCTCCGGTCCGACAGTTAGCGCCTTCGCCAGCCAGCGGAAGAGAGAAAGAAAAAAAAAAAGCAGTCAATAACGTCTCGCCATCCGCCTGGCAGTACCAGAAGCAGGGAGCGAAAATGCTCCATTGAATACGTACGCGGATCAGATCCGCTCTCACGCGCTCCCGGCTGGGCCCGATCGCTCCCGCCCGGAGTTCATCCGGCTTCTGCTTCGTTCGACTAAAAAAAAAAAAAAAAAAAAAAGCAAGTAAATTTTTTCGGCTGCGGTTCGAATAGAGTTATCGCGGATTCCGCAAGTTATAATCGCTGCCATGTCACGTGCCCTTTGTGGTCTTTTTAGCGAGATGGGCGACACACATACTCTAGATACATAGATACCGAACCGGGGCACGTATGTACGTAATCCAGGGTGCGAGCTTCTTCTTCCGACGTCCACGCCGCTATGCAAGCTTCTATGTAGTGACCACCTATCGCACTCCCATACCACTCAACCGCTCAGCCACTCGCCCGTTCCTTCGGCGGCTCTTTGCCCTCCTCTCCGGGCCGCGGTTTACGGCCGTAGGCGATGTAGCTTTCCGTAATCAGCGGCTGCGCGCGTCCAGGGCGGAGAAAAAAAAACAGAAAAAAAGCAAAAACAGAGCTTACTGCAACGAGTAGATGTGGGTGTTGGGATCGGCGGCGGCCTCGGCGCCCTCGCGGCAGATCTGGTCGGCTTCGTCGTCGTCCATTCCGAGGATCCTGGTGAATGCGGCCATGCCTGCTCGTCTCGTCAGCGCATGCGCTAGCCCTGCGGCACCGGGGGAAGGGGGGGGTGTATGTACACACACCGTAGGAGTGGAACAGCGTATCCGCCTGCTGCAGCAGACAGCGGCCGGCGAGTTTCAGCCGCTCCTCCTTGGCCCAGACGCCGTACGGCTGCTTGAGCTCGAAGGCCTGGATGCCGACGAAGCCCGCGGCGCGCAGGCGCTCCGGGAGCACGCCCGACGTGATCGGCGGACGGTTCACCTGCGTCATCGCCTTCCCGATCAGGTCGCAGAAGTACTTGGTCCCATGGTTGGCCGCCATCGTGCCGTCGTCGCAGTAGGCCATCGCTGTGCGGGGTCAGTTCGCACGGGGACGGGGAGGGGGAGGGGAGCTACCGCCGGATTCGGAGAGCTCGATGTAGCCGCCCGGTTTGAGACAGCTGAGGGAAGGTTAGTGTCGGGCGGTGTGGAAGGGAGATGGGCAACTGCCGGTACGCCTCGGACAGCACGTAGTCCCATTGCGAGATTCCCTGAGCGACTGCGGGCCGCACGTTAACCTAGTGGGGGCTCCTCGACCGCGGGGGGTGAGCTGTACCGTTGCGGAAGTGGACGAGATCGAACGTATTCTGCTGCGCGTGAGATCGAGCGAGCGAGCACGGAGGGGGGGTGCTCACGGCACGATCCGTCCATTCGAGCTCTGCGTCGTCGACCACGAAGACGCTGGCCGGGACGTGGATGTCAGCATATGATATGCGCGCTGTCGTGCTGGGCGAAGCGCGGCTCACCAATTCGGCGGGACCCTTCGAGGCCGCACATCAGCAGCCACATCTCCACCGAGCACCCGCGGACACATACGTACCACTTCGGTTGGATCGGACTAGACGGCACCACGCCCTGTCAGCACGCCGCCCCGGAAGGAGCACGCCCGACGCACGCACCTCAGATCGATGCCCGTAACCTTCGCCCGGGGCCACCGGTCGGCCATATCGATAGCCCACGCGCCGGTGCCGGTGCCGACGTCGAGGATGGCCTCCGGATCCTCGACGGGCGCTTTGTGCAGCTCCTCGTCGAGGATGCGGAGGATGAGCTGGTGGTGGATATCCATCCTGCGCGTTGCACCCGGGGGTCAACACGGTTCCGCCATCGGCCCGCGGCGTACCCACCGGTCCCGCTCCCTGTGGTCGGTCGGCATGTAGTTCTTCTCGTCGCCAAAGTATTTGTGGTAAGTGCGGCCTAATTTTTTTAAATTTGTTTTTTTGTGTTCCGAACGTCAGCCGACTGTTGGCATAACACATAACTAGGCCGGCAGAACCCACCGTTCATTGTCAGGTATTCCTGGATCGACTCGGTCAAGCTCAGTGTGCTGTTGCTGGCGGTAGGCGAGATGATTCGCCGGCACTGTTTAGCCACAGCGCAGGCTCAAGGGGGGGGGGTGTCTACGTACTCTTGCGGCTGCTGGCCGTCATCGTGCTGCGGGTCGACCTCGGTGACGGTGGACCAGTAAGTCGCCATTACTCGGATCTGTTTCTTTCTTTCTTTCTTTCTCCGTTGCCTGTGTTGTGTGTGTCTGTGTGTGTCTGTGTGTGTGTGTGTGTGTGTGTGTGTGTGTGTGTGCACGTGTGTTGGTTGTTGCCGGTAGCAATTACAGGAATGCGGCGGAGTAGATAGATACGATGGACGGACGCAGAGCTCCCATCTTTAACTGGGTGCTGGCGTAGAATTATGTACGGTACGTGCGGAAGAGAAGATGGGTGGAATGGATGGCCTTTTGTCCAGAGACAACTCCAGTCGACCCGAAGCGCTCGCCTCCACTCCGGTGCATCCCAGACCGACCACCAGGGACAAATACGTATGTATTCCGCCCGTTCGACCGAGCCGAACATATAGATAGTAGCGAGACAGAGCAAAGCGGGTGTCCCACTCGCAGCTAGCGCGCTGCGGAACGCCTCACGCATGCAGAGTAGTGTAGATATCTGGAATGCATCCACATATGCCGTCGAAGCGAGGTGCAGCGGCACCCGTGGTCTCCTTCTCCCGTCGTCGGTTGGTAGAGTACATAGAGTACATACTGTAGTTGGGTTGCTCTGCAAGCGGCGTCACGTGACCCAACAAGCATGCACGATAATCAAGTCAAACCCCACTCATCGCTATTTAGCTCCCGCTGTGACTCTTTGTCTCGTCTCCTGGTTGGCTGGTCTCCTGGGAGAAAGCGGAAGAGAGAGGGAAAAACAAAAAAACAACAGGAAGAGCGAAGGAAGGGGAAGCGCAAACGGCTTGGATGCCGGCATGTATAGTAGTCTATGAAGCATGCGTGATCGTTGCTATCCACCACTAACTAGGTATGCAAGCTGGTGATCAGTCTCGCCGCCGTTCGGTGGTGTCTCTCTTTATGTAGAGTAGAGTGTGTATGTACGCATGCATCCACCCCTCCTCCACCCATCAACGGGCGCTGCTATGTAGATAGCACGGGGCCGATAGCTAGAGTAGACAGCTAGCGCTGATCGCGTGTTTCCCGATCTATGCGTATTCCGTGTTCGCACCCGTGTCTCAAATGCCGACAGCGGCCGTTGGTGGAGGAGGAGTCTGGACTACTACGCACATTCCCGGAGCTACCGACTGTGCCTGCTCTTCACGGCCGACGTCGTTCCCCCTCCCGGCGAGACTGGAGCGATTCGCCGCACGCCCGTCGCCAGCCCCTCGACCATATCGCAGATGTCCTTGGTGTAGACGTCTGGGCGCTCGATCGCGGGGAAATGGCCGCCCTGCGATGGCCGCCGTCAGCACCGATCGACACACCGACGCACTCGCTACGTGGCACACACCTTGTCGTGAGCGGCGCCGAGCACCGTGGGCACGCTCTCGTTGTCCCGCTCGATCCACTGCAGCGGCTGCTGGAGGATCTCCTTCGGGAGCCACGAGTATCCGTACGGAGACTTGATGGCGATGTCGGGTCGCCAGCCGCTGACTGCGGTGTTGCGGTACTGGTTGGGGCTGCTCGAGAGCGCGTGCGACATCGTGTTCGGCCGCGTGCCGTGCGCGTAGGCGTTGCCGCTAGCCTGAAACTTTTCGCAGGGCGCTGTGCTCTGCCGCTCCAGCTCGGAGAGCGCGGATGAGCTGGCCGCTTGTTGGCCCGGAGGTAAGTTAAAGGCCGTGTGGTAGTTCGTGCGTGGATACATCGTCGCTGGGGAGGGGCCTTTCCGTCAGCCGGCGGGGGGGAGAGAGGGTGAGTGAGTGAGTGAGAGTGAGAGAGAGAGAGAGAGAGAGAGAGAGAAGAGGGGAGATGGTGAAGAGGAGGGGAGGAGGGGAGAAGGGGAGAAGGGAGAAGGACGGCGGGGAGGGAGAATGCACGGTGGACTCCGCGGCAGTTCGGCTTCCCCGACATGGCGCGCGCTAGTTACCAAGCCGCCGATATCGCCGCCGACCGCGACGCAACCCGACAGCCCCGCGATCCGTGGGCGTGGCCGAGAAGGCGTGTCCCGGCAGACTGGGCACGGTGATGTGGTGCTTCGTCGGCGCGCGGCTGCGGAACTCGGCGACGAGCGGGGGCAGAGCCCGTAGCAGCTGCCGGGCCAGCCGTGCAGCAGCACCAGCGGCACGGCGTCGGGATCGCCCGAGAACACGGCGGCAGAGTGCACGGCGAAGTCGCCGATCGCGGTCGCGAACTGCGGCAGCGAATTGGGGATTGGGGGCTGGCTTCGGTCGCTTTCCTGTCGCGCACGCGCGGTCAGATCCGCCGGACGGGGGACGGGGGACGGGGAAGAGCGCGCGCCAGTCGAAGTCGGTCTCCCGTTTCGCCGTCGCGGCACCTTGGACTCGCCGATGTCGGTGGCCGGGACCGCGCGGCCAGCCATGTTTGTTTTGCCGGAAGGATCCGACCGGACGTCTTGCGGGGGGCGGGGCGGAGGGGAAGGGACGTGTTGCGGGGCGCGTCTCTGCAGCGGCGGACGGGCGTGGGCGACGCGGGGCTGCTCGCGTTGCACAGGGCGGGAGAGACCACCATCGCGCCGGCTCTGCGCTTGCCATTACAGATGCCCCACTGCCGCCGGAGAGTCGACGCCCCTTCCCCGGCGATCACAGCGCGGTGGATAGCCGACGCCGTCGCCGTGCGTTCCGCGGTCCTCCGTGGGCCGCGATCCTCCGTGCGAGTGCTCGCCGGTGCGCCGGCCTATCACAGCGCCGGGCACGGCAGGGGTAGACAGCATTCCAGGATCCTGGGCGTCCGGAAGGGAAGGCGCCGGCAGCGGGGTCGGCACGCTAGCCCGGCGGGCGTCGCGTCAGCCCGTGCGGGGGAAAAGGTCGCATGCGGCGGGCGATGTCATTGCCTCTCACTCGGCGACGGGAGCATTGACAGCCGCCGGGCTCGGTCTCCCTGTTTCCCTGCCGGAGCTCTCTCTCTCTCTCTCTCTCGTTGTTTCCTTGCTGCGCCTCTCCGGCGCGGGGACGTGTGTGCGCAAGTAGTAAGTGGGGCGTGTCCGGCCGAGGGAGCGTCCCGTGCCCAGCTGCCGGGGGAGCCTATAGGCAAATATTTATACGTCCGGCAGCTGCGCGGGCGTGCATGCTATGCTGTCGTGGGGCCGGCATCAGCTGGACGGCCGCGGCCAACGAGCCGGCGCCGCAGCGACAACTGGACGCGGCGCTGAGAGTCCGCAGCGGGGCGTTCCCCGCCACGGGGATGGCATTGACGGATCGGCCCACCCGCAGCTGTGCGGAGGGAGCAATGGGGGAGGAGGGGGGGAGGGGGGGGCTCCGGGCGCAGGAATAGACTAAGCGCTAACGGCTGACCGTGGTACATAGCTGTCTCGCGCGGTCTCGGTTTGTGCCGGAGATGCGGATGCAATCGCGGATTCCCCCATTGGGCGACGGTGCTGCTGCGGGCGTCGCACTCTGGCGGAGAATGCGGCCGAAAAGACGGCACGCCATTGCCGGCGCGCTGGCATCCGTCGCCCTGGACGGACGGACGGGCGGACGGGCGGACGGGATTTGGTCGTGGGCGGGGCCGGGCAGCGCTGGACGAAGGCTTGGCGCATGGCGGGTGCGAGCCTGTGTCCGTGCGGCGGCCGCAGCCCGCTCCACCGGGGAAGCCGCACGGGGGAAAAAAAAAAAAAAAGAAACCCGAAAAGAAAAAAAGAAAAAAGAAAACCGCCGTCCGACGGGGTGGTTGGTGGCGTGTGACGTCTTTGCGAGCCCCGGCCTATGACGCCGGGCGTGCTCTTCGTCGGCCACTGGGGAGGGGAGGAGCCCTTCTGCGCTGGCTGGCGCGGGTGGCGTCGCGCCGGTGGTGCTCGGCGTGGTGTCCTCGCTGCTGCTGCTGCTGCTGCTGTCCGGGGCTCGCTGGTCGACATGTGTCCGCCTCTGGCCCTCCCTCCCCGCTCTCCGGACCGCCTGGCGATAGCAGCGCTGCGCCGCACCGGGGAGGAGCGGCTACGTGGAGGGCGGGACCGCCAGCGCCGTCGATCGTGTGAGGGGTTTCCGCGGTGACGTGGAGGGATAGCGGGGGGGGACAGCGTGCTCCGTCCAGCCCCGCCGTCCAGTCGCATTCTTCTCCAAAAAGCACTCGCCTGCAGACGGCCAAGCTCGCGCCGCCGCCAGCAGCCAGTCGTGCAGCGGCCGACTGCCCCCGTGGACCACAGGCTGCTGTCGGCCGTTGGCTGGCAAGCTCTGGCGGAATCCGCCTATCAAGTTCCGCCATCGTCCCAGCCACGGAAACGGCGCCCGTCCGTCCCCCCCCGTCCCCCCCCCATGCAGAGTCGTGCAGATCGTCGCGGGTGAGCCGCGCGATCCGGCGCCGCTGGTGGAACGTGCTTGGGCCGGGCGTACTGCGTGGGAGCGACGACTGCGCCACCGCTCCGGGCCGCTCCGGGGCACCCCGCCCGAGCCGAGCATTCCGTGGTGTTGTGCGTGCGTGTGTCCGCTTCCTCCGGCCGGCGGAGACGAGGAATCCATCCGTCCCTCCGGCCCCGAATGCTGTCCGCCGCACCGCAAAGCCTTCGCGGGCCGACTCCGGAGTCGGCCCTTGGCGCCCGTGTTCGAGCCGCGGCTCTCGCCAGCCTTGACGCACCGTGCTGGGTCCGGCCCGCAGTGGCAGTGGCAGGAGCCGGCCGCTATCGCAAGCACCGCGTGCGTCCTCCACACGGGCGGAGTCCGGTGGTTGCGTCGCGCGTGGGGCCGTAGTCCGAGGGAAGCTCGGCTCACCTATCCGCGCGGCAGAGGAGGGGCGCCGAAAGTGTCCCGGAGGGTGTTGTTCCACCGCCCCCTCTCCGTGATGAGACGGTGTCCTGGCGGTCGACACGTGGGATCACTCGGGCTGAGCGGTGCCCGGGTTGTTGGCCCGAGAATCCATAAAACTCGCTCTCCATTGGTGTGCACCAAGGGAAGGAAGACTCGAGCAGCGGCCACTTGTGCCCGAAAGCTAGGAGCGGGAAAGCAGTCGCCCCCTGCGAGTACCAGCCCACACTTGCTAGAGGCGAGTGGAGCCACTTGTCCAGCGCTGGAGGGCACATAATACACCCGGATCGGTGAGGTCCTGAACACCCAGGCGGTGAGGGATCTGTCTCTAAACTCTTCTCGGGCCCTTCGGGGGGAGTGCAAACTCCCTTTCCCTTCCTCGATCCTGGCTCAGGCCAGGCTCGCCGTGATCAGTAGTGGTCTCCGGTTGCGCGTGGTGAAAACAAAACAAAACAAAACAAAGAAGGAAAAAAAAGGCGCGGTACGTAGACGGCCACCACGCCGGGCAAGCCGACTGCACCACCCCCGGCATTTCCAGCAAGCGCAGACATCTCCGCCGGACGACGGCGACGACGACGCGGGGTGCTGATGCATAGTCAGCCGCCAGGGGGGAAGCACGCATGGCGCGCGCACACAGCCAGGTCTGGCGAGCGAGACGCGCGTCTCTTGTCGCGACCGGCCCGGGCGGGGTGGATGGAGTGCGCGAATGATAATAGCGGTGACCCGCGGCGGACGCACGCTGCCGGCTGGGCTGGACTGCGGATGCCGTGCATGTCCGAAGGATCTGGCATTCGGCCAGGCCCAGCCAGAGAGGCAGATGCTCTCGTTGCTGCTGCTGCTGCTGCGGCCCACGAGGCCCGGTGCACGTCATTCCGCCGGACGGGAATCCAGCGCCACACCCGGTCGGTCGCTTGCGCGCACGACATAGTTACCGCTACTACACGTCCGCACGCCTATTCGCTCCTCTCCTCCCCCCCCAAAAAGTCAAAAAGTCAATAAAATAAAACAAAACAATAATCAGAAGAAAAAAACCCCCACTGCAACTACACATGACTCCTCCCCGTTTTTTATTCCATTACACATTATGTGCCTCCACCCCAGTTTTTTTTTCTTCATTTTTTTTTCTTTCTTTCCTTCCAGTACTCCCCCCCCTTCAACGAACCCCCCGAGCCCTCCCCCCTCAGTTGGACGCCGGCGGCCCGTAATAGTCCGGACAGCACCTGGTGCCGTTGCTGTCCACGAGCAGCCACCGGTGTCCGCACGTGCCGCAGCCGTTCCCGGACTTGTACAGGCGGTGGTGGCGGCCGTGGTTGTAGCAGTAGCAGCAGATGAGGTATTGCAGCGACCGTGGAGCGGACCTGCTGCTGCTGCCGCGGACGGCTCGGTGGCGGACGGCGGCGGCGGCGGTGGCGGTGGCGGCGGTGCTCGACGGCGCGCAGGAGGCGTCAGCGGCGGCGCTGAGAGGCGTGTGCGTTCGCATGGCGACGGTGTGCTGGCGATGTAGGAGGAGCGAGGGGCTGTGGCCGATGCTGAGGTCGCTGCGGTGGGGTTTCTGGCTGACGGTGTGTTGCAGCCGCGGACGGCGGGGGCGGATGGCTTTATACGGCGGAGGAATGGCCGCACGCTCGCCGTCGAGCCCCCCCACAGCGGTCCGTCCGCCGCGGAGCATCTGTCCGGGCGATGCCACAGCTCGTCCGTCTCTCGGGTCCAGGCGTGCGCGTGCCCGCGAGCATGTCCGTGAAATCCGGTTTCTTTCCTTCCTTTTTCTTCTTCTTTTCTTTCGCTCTGGGGGGGCGTGGCTGGCGTGTATCGCAGCGCGAAAGCTGCGGTTGGATGGACCGGCATCGGCCCTCCCCTCGGCGCATCGTCATCGCTGTCCCAGCAGCCGGCTCGTCCCGGCCAACGGACGTGCTCCTCTCCGTCGCCAACGTCCTGAGAGACTGTCCGTGGGGTGCTGGGGAGTCGCCACCCGGGAGATGGGATCCACTTCAGCATCCAAAGCGCCATGGCCCGCGCGGCCATTGCATCGATGGCATCCGATTCCCGCTCCCGTTCCGCGCAGGCAAATCGACTGCGCCGGAAGGGAGCCAATCAGCGGAGGCCAGAAGGAGGAAAGAAGAAAACACGAACATTGCAAACACGCCCAGCCCCCCCTCGCTTTCGAGCCCGCAGCACTGAGACCAGCGGAGAAAAAACCCGGAGATCAACGGAAACCGGGACGAACCGGGAGAGGAATGCGTTTTGTAGCTTTCCGAGCCGGTCCTCGCTGGAATCGGATGCGAGGGAGGGAGGGAGGAGGCCTCGTCCTGCGTGCGGGGCGTTTTTCTTTTCGAAAGACTTGACTCACCGGCAGGATGCGCAGGAGTGCGGCCAGTCGCCGCCGAGAGAAGGTCGTCCGTCCGCCCCGCCCCGGAGATGCTTCGACGCCCAACCCCAGCAAGAGGAACGGATCGGATCGAAATCGCTCCTGCACGGCGGGCGGTATCGGAGTGCGCTGGAATGCGGCGGGTGTTTGGCGCAGCGGCGGGGGGCGTCGTAGTTGTTACTGCTGTCCTCCAGAATAGGCATTCCGTGCCCCCCTTTCGGGACGGCGTCGGTGGGCTCTTCATCCGTCCCATCGCGATGCACGTAGCGGCGCCGGCCGCCTGCCTAGCAAGGACGTTTCCCGGTGCCGTGGATCGATATCAGAGGCGCAATTGCCGATGCGCCCGTCGCCCGCACGCTGTTCCGCATCTCGAAGGCTGTCGGTCCTGCGGCCGCCAGGTCTTTGCACGGCCAGCGCCAGCCAGCACATGCTCTGCGCGCGATGGCAGCAATGGAGACGGGCCGGATGATTGAGCCGGACCACTGGACGGGATGGCGTCCGGTCGATATGGCATCGAGTATCCGGTCGATCGCAGCCCAAAGCTCGAGCAACGCCTTTCCAGCGCGATCGTGGCTATATCCCACCACCCAGCCCGATCGATCCGCCCTGCTGCCGTCGGTGCAGTCGGCAGATCGGACGAAGCCTGCGCAGATTCTCTCCGAATCACCAACGGCTGTCCCCGCTCGGAGAACGGGTTCCACTCAAAGCCGTGCACATGGCGACTCGGAGAGACCACGGCTCCGGCTGCCGTATGGATTGTTCTCGACCTTACGGCACACCCACCCACGTGATCCGTCGCCGACCAACCGGGTGCGGCCACCACGATAGACCACGTGACGACCCCCCACTGGATCCCTTACGCCGCACGGGGAGTCATGTGGGGCCGAAGCGCGGCTCTCCTGGCGCCGCCGGTCACACCGAATCGGGCCGGGCTTCTCCGCTCCGAAGCAGTGCACGTATGTGCGCTGCATCCGTGGTCAGCAGCAGGACGCTCGTATGGAATGCAGGCCCACGTGGCTGCAGCGGCTGCTCTCACCGGTCGTGACTCGTAGGGCGTCTGGAAGCACGCACATGTTGGGTCTCGATCAGGTCCCGTCACCTCCAAGCCCGAGACGCTCGAAGCCGAGCCGCCGACTGGGCGGAAGGAGACTGGGTGCGAGAGAAGAGCTGTGGCTGGAAACGGGGGGAGAACGAGGCCGCTCTGGCTTGAACTGTGACCGCTTCTTGTCTCTCGATATTCAGCTGACGATGGGTGCGCCACGGACATTGTGGGCGGCTCCAAGCGCCAACAGCCCTACATCTCCTCGCAGAGAGGAAGTTGCCGGTCGAGCCGATCCGATCCACCGTAGCCCTCCGTAGGTAGCCGAATTACAGGACGTCAGGACGTCAGAACGTTAAAAAAAACCCCTCCCGTGGAGTTGATTCCGGCTCCACGAAGCGCGAGCCCGGTAGATACGCTGGGTCGGACGGAGGATGCATACATGTAGTGCTGCTGGGAGTCTTAATTCCGGTGAGCGCTGTGATCGGGGGTTGCGCCGGAATCTGCCGACGGCGTTAAACTAGGGGTGGCAGATCTCCGTTTCACTAAATAGCCGCGTGGAATCATGGCGCCAACGACATCGTCCGAGGGCGAGAGGCTGACAGCGGCGAGCAGTTCCGGCCGGAGATATGGCCTCGTCCCCGGCACCCGACTTCACGGCGACGGAGTCCGGAGCGCGGATGCTACAGAGGTAGTTGTGCGGTCGGGTTGCGCTGGTCCGGACAGATCTCCGCTCTCTGGTTGCTTCCAGCGCCCCAGACTGCGTCCCTACGGACATTCCGGTGTGTGTCTCCAGCACTCCATTGACTCCGATCCACACTATTCCGAAACGGGCAGATTTTCGCGCACCGTCGTGACAGCACTTCGGCGACGACCACGTTCCGAGGCTATGTACACGACCGGACGCTCGAGGAGAGACCGGAATGCGATGCCTCCTCTGCCCAGACGCGGCCTGGCGTGCGGGTGATCGGTTGGGCCGGATCCTTCACTGAAGGCCGTCATGTGACTGCCGCTCGCCGCCAAGCCCGTCCCAATTATTTCTGCCATTTTGGCCGGGGTCCAATGGTCCGCACAGCAGCACAAGTATTCGAGACGGCCCGACATCTGCTCGAGCACGGCGCGGCGCGGCTCACCGTTGCCGTGCGCAACGCGGCCAAAGGCGGAGTGGCGCGGATGTCGCTGCGGACACCGTGGTCGAATTGTGGGACCGCTCTCCGCGGCCTCGGCGTTTTGCGCGCTGGCCTCGGCGCTCAACCGCCTCGACTGGCCTCTTCCTTAACGCGGCGGTGGCGACGCACACATACGGCCGGACGCAGGACGGGTGGGAGCAGACGTTGCAGGTGAACGCGCTGTCGGCGGCGCTCATAGCGCTGCTGACGCTGCCGCGGCTCGCGCCCTCCTCCTCGGTGAGCATCCCGTGCGTCGTCATCTTCGCCGAGCGCGCCGCCGAAGACCTTCTCGCGCGGCTCGACGACCAGGCCGACTCCGAGGCCCACGCCGCCCCCGGGTGGTCGACCGAGCATGGCAGCAGGAGCCTTGTCGCCGCAGGACCCGAATGCCAGAAGCTCCAGGAAACGGTCTGGGCCGAGACCGTTGCCATCCTCAGGTAGACTGCGCCGGAGATCGGCCCCATCGCCCGAGGGGAAATTCTGAGCGTTGGGATTCGATCGGTTCCGTTTTGGTCGGCGCCTTGTCCGCTAGCGGTTTCTTCCCCGACCCGTTGGGCTCCAGTTTTTTCCGTGGCGTTGGCGGGGGCGATGGGGACCGCAATCGGCCGGAGACGGACAACGGCGACCCATGGGGGACAGGGTTGGGTGGGTGTTGCGCAACTCACATGTGCTTCTATCTTTGTTCCGGTTGCTCGCGCGGTAACCTACATCTCTTCCTCCAGCCACGTCCACTAGGACGAGCGGGTTCACGAATACGACTCTAGCGGGTGGAACCAGGCAGCGGTCATGGCGCACGTCAAGTGGCGCCGAGCGAATTTCCTCCGTGGCGAACGATCCACGGGCCGTGCAAGGCGGGCAGTCTTGCGGAGGATGCTCTTGTGCCGCGGTTCTCATCGGGATGTGTCACTTTTTTTTTTTTTTTTTTTCACTTTTTCCTTGCTCCCTGCAGTCAGCTCGCGGCGGCGGACGACGGCGATATCCCGACGCTTCATCGCTGCGCTTCGTTTCGCCCGCCGTCCATCCGTTGCCCCCTGTGATTCGGTCTTGGGTCGTCTCCCGTGCCCCCTGCACTGGCAACCGCGATGTGCGCGCATGTATCATCACCCGCCGAGTGACTACGCGTGCAGACTTGCCGTAGGTAACTAGCGCGGGAGCAAACCCTTCGGAGCCCCGCCGGATGACACCAAGCGACGGAGATACATATGTATCTTAGGCCTGCACGTCACTTTACCTGCGTAGTTTGTGTTGGAGAAGGAGGTACGGTATTTCGGAGAGTGTGAGCGCACCAGACGTCGGCGGGCGTCCGGTGGGTACCTGCCACTGGAAGTGATGGGCGACATGATCGGGCGGAAGTTGCGAGGCTGCAGCGACCCCCATCGGGGGAAGAGACTTACCAAACAGCCTACGACACATCCATACGGGCTCATACCTTGCTGGAAATGCAAATATGATGTGGCGGTGAACGTTGAGTTGTATGTAGTTCATGTAGATACAGTATTTCGGTTTCGGTGTCACTGCCACTCGATGAACATGAGCTTTTTGGGTCGGCAGCTTGTCGCCTCACCACCACCTCGGGGTGTAATGGCGGGCCAGATTCGACTTTTGCGGCCATTTTTTTTCACGGTATTATCACGAACAGGAGCGACACAGATAGAGAATAGAAAAACAATATGGAGCCCCCAAACGCCTTTATTTCCCTTTTATGCGCATCGGGCCCGAGCACAGGTTGTCTCTAATGCAACATGACCCAGTTGTTGGTGCCGGCGTACCTGTACTTTCCGCCCGCGCGATTCTTCTCTGTGTGGGTGCAGCGCTGACGGATGTGGTCGACGGCGGAGGCGACGGTGTAGCAGGCGGCGCTGTACCTGGATCCGCACATGGAGACCTGGCCGCCGTTGTGCGACGCAATCTGCTTACACTTGGAGCCCAAGGAGTTGGTCTGGCGACACGTCTTGTCCTTATAGTTCATGATGTCGACGATCATCCAGTTGATCTCCTGCTCGGTCGGCGACGCCCACGACGTCTCGCACCAGAAGTCGCCCGGCTGTAGGGGGTCCAGGCCGGCCGCGATCGTGCCGTTGTTCGCAACGTCGCGCGCAGAGAGGTCGTCTCCGCCCGGGAAGGGAGCGGGGCCGTTGGCGGCGCCGGAGGGCAAGGCGTCGGCGAGCGCCGCCATGGACGAGAGGGCCGCGAGGAGGACAAGGTGGTAACGCATTTTTGACGGCGGGGGTGGTTGTGTGGTGGAGGTCTTGTCGGAAGGAAGGTTGGAAGGATGAAGAGGATGAAGAGGATGAAGAGGAAAGAAAGACGAAAGCGGCGCAATTTATGGATGAGCAGCACGCTAGCGTGGCTCCGCTGACCCCCAAAAATTGAATGTCGCCCCCCCCCCCCCCCCAACAACAATCACTTTCGACATATCACTCGCACTACCGAGTGACACATCATGCACGCAGTGAGCAAACACCGTCAACGGTAGGTGCTGACTGAGGCGGGCAACTAACTACCGCTTAGTTTCATATAACTTGCTTTGGCGGAAGCGGGACAGTGTGGTGACGCGGCTTGCACCGCAGTGGGAATAATTGCTTCGACGTAATGCATGGCCTGTGCTGTGCATTGACTATGACTATCGATCGTACGAGTAAAACGCTGGTCACTTGCTGTAGGACTCTGAGGCTCGGCGGACAACAGTAACCTAAAGCGGTGCTCGATCGGCGACCGCTCTGCTCACCCGCGTATCTCCATTATCGGAGTTTCTACTTTCCGAATGCCGGGCGCCGTCGTCGCTCGGTATCCCGAAGCCGAAGAACTGCTGCCGCTCGTCGTTGATAGGGTCGGAGTGGACGCTTGACGATGTGTTCCGCTTTGGCCTGACTACTCTAGTCCGCCCCCGGTGGCGGACGCTCACCTGCGACCTCGACTATCAGCTTCAGCAGCGCCAGGAAACCACCCGCCGAGAATCGGAGCGGTATGTTTTTTTCTTACGTATCGGTGGTTGTGGTGGCTTTGATCGATAGGTGCTAGGGCTTCGAAGCGTAGCGGACACGGAATGAGACACCCACCGGGATAAGCAACGACAGTTCGTACACGGTCTGGAGATCTCTGCCCACTCGTGGCTGTGTATTTCGCAGTTAGCTACCAGGGGGACATCATCGCCGCCGCGCATCCTTACCAGTGCAATTGCCGCTAAATATCGCCAGCCCTAGCTACCTACGTTATTCCTGTCGTACCCAGGCCCAGTGAATAAAGATGTGTAAACCTGTGGCTTTAGACGCAATACACAATTCCATTACAGAACACCTGACAGCCAGCACAGTCGGAGGAACGTGGGGAGCCACTATCGAGATTCCCCGTTCTCCACAACCGCCTGTGATGGTCGTGGGCATCCACACACCCCATGCAAGGCGTGCTGCGTCACATAACTATCAGCGAGACATATTTCTGATGCGGAAAATTGGTTTGCCGAGATACCTACTAGGAAAGCTGAAAGAAGGGATGTCTAGCTTGGTGCTGTGTTCCATCTGGTCGGACTGAAGGGCAGGATTGGCGCATGCAGCATACGGGATGGACGAGTGACCCTTGTGATGCTTAGTAATATTTTACAGTCCAGCATAGCGCTCTAGCCGTTTCAGGGTTGGCCTGACTTCGAGGCTCATAGATAAGTTACCTTCCTGTCCATGCGCGCGTACACTCACACAGCTGCCCTCCACCACCAACACCGACGCCGCAACCAACCCCACCCGGATCCTACCGTTTAGCCGGCCGTCCGTCCGTCGGCACACAATCCTCAGAGCGGGCTCCATCGCAGGACAAAAAATAGCACGACACCGATGGGGGAGAAGCGGAAACGCTTGTCTGGCGTGCATGCCCGTGCCTCCACCGCCAAACGACAGAGCACCACTCCGGCTCCACAGCCGACTCCTCCGACCACCGCCGCCGAGCCCGAGACCCCCACCTCGTTCACCCGCGATGGCGCTCTGCCAGTGCTCCCGGCGTGCCAGCCGGACAATCTCTCGCTGAAGGAGTACAAGTCCGTCGCCGAAAGGTACGAGAAAAACTACAGGCAAAAAGATCGTGCCCACAGCCGTAAACTGACCAATGGTTTTTTGTTCTCGCTAGTAAGGTGCTCGCGGAATCGCTCAATCGCTCGCGGCGGGAGTGGGTCGATGGGGAGATATTCGAGAAGTTCTGGATCAAGCCGTTGAAGTCGCGTAAACTCGATCCGGCGATCCTCGAGAAGAATCCCGGAAGAGACTGCATGGTGAAACTGGGCACCGCCACGATGCACATCACGCCGCACAAATTCGACATTCGCCTTCACCAGGTCCTGCGGCCGATGAAGCAAGTTCTACCTCCGCCTCTGCCGCTTCCATCCCAGCCAACGGCACAGCCGCAACAACCGCCGCCGGACCCCACTGTACAACAGGCTCCCCGGCCTGCAACCACGCCGCGAAGTGCGCCGCACGTCCAGCTGAACGTCGCCCCGCCAGCGCCGGTGCGTAATGCGGCTCGTGCAGCGCCGGCGATGCGGGCTCAACAACCACCTCCGCCGACTCCAGCCGCCCCGGCCCAGCAACCGGCAGGTGTGCAGCAACGATCAGTGCCCGCACAGCAGCAACCAGCAGCCGCTCCTAGTGCTTCTGCTCCTGCTCCAGCTCTGGCAGGGCTACAGCCCGGCTCAGCTCCTCCGCAGCGAATGCCGCAGCATGCGCACCCGCCGTCCCTAGTCACTCATGGTCCGCCCGCGGCCGGCCCACCTGCGCGGCCAATGCCACAGTCCACGCAACCCATCATACCAACCAGTACGCCACAGCCACCGGCGCCTCTAGTCCAAATTACCCGCCCTGTGGGATCCCCTTCGCATACTCCCCAGCAGCACCCACCCCCGGGCATGCAGCAGGGGCCATCTATGCAGCAATCACAACCCCAAGCTGCCCCTCGGCCGGATCCAGTCATCCAGCTCCTTGCTATGAAAGCGGCCACGGACGTGAAATTGAAGGAGCTGATGCGAATCGTCGCTTCGGGGAAAGCATCAAGGGAACAGCTGCAAGAGTTTCAGGGCTACATCGACATGCTTACAGCTGCCAGCAACAATAATTCTCAACTACCCCAGCCCCAGATGCGTCCTCCTCCTCCTCCTCCTCCACCACCACCACCCCACAGGGTGCCCCAACAGTCTCCGCGGCAACAAGTACCTCATCCAGGACAACCGCAGAAACCTATGCCTATCCAGATGCATCACATGCAGCCTCCACAGATGTATCAACATGTCCCGCCAGCACCGCCTCCACGGGTGCAACAACCAGCACGCCAATTCGCCCCGCCCCAGCAAGGGCAGCAGCGCCCCACTCCGTCCAAGAAAGCGTTCCCGTCGGCTCCACGACAGGAGGTGTGTGGTATTGTCTTCGAGTTCATCGACTCCTATAGTCAAGGTGACCGCTTTATGTTCCCGAAATTTACGATTCTGGAATATCTCGGCCGAGGCACAACTGTCAAGGCATCCTTCATCGTAACCAAGAAGCCAGCCGGATGCGATGAAGAGTATTATGTGCCTATTACCATTTCGCTGGAATCGGCGTATCCGAGGGTTCTTGAGCAATTGAAGACGATTGTGGCGGATCCAGATTCGACGAGGACACATATGAAGAAGATCATGGAGACCACGAAGCGTGCAAGTGACACCTTCTTGGCGTACCGTCTGCGGAGAGAGCCGGGTGAAGCGGTGCCAGATAGGACTTACATCGAGGCGCGGACCGAACCACCGCCTCGGGCCAGGGAGCCAAGGGCACCACGGGAACCAAAAGGTACCAACACGCCAATGCGAGAACCCAAGAGTGGCGATAACGCTACGCAACCACGGCCTAGGCCGAGGATGAAGCACGTCAAGAAGGTTCGTACTTCTCTCGCTTCGAAGGAAAGCAAATAATGTAAAACACCATGCAATACCCTCACAACCGCTGCCGATCCTTTTATGCATCATCAAATGCCTCGAGTACTAAGGGTGTCTATGTAGTACACCCGAAAATCCCCCAGCATACCCGGAATCAACGCTACTGCCACTGCTTCTACGTCGTCTACTACCACAAATGCCCCTCTTGCTACATCTATTGGTTCTCCTTCTGCTCCTATTTCTACCGCTCCCATTTCTTTCAGTGCTTCGACAAATTCGCCACCTTCACCACCTTCGACACTTCCGCCACTACCACTTACATTTCCTCGACCGCTCAGGCCTCCCCGTTCACGAAAAGGACGGATCGCAGACCCAACCAAAAGCTGTCACATCTGCCAAACCTCTCAAACGTCATTATGGCGGAAGGCCGACATTGAGGGCGAGAATGTCACCGTCTGTAATGCCTGTGGGATCAAATGGAAAACCAACGCTCACAAGCAAGCCCAAATTGCAGCAGCAATCGCGCAGGGCCTGCCAATACCCCTTTTTCTCGCGGACCTGGTAGCCGAAGATGCTACAGTTGATCCGAACGGTTTTGGGAACATGACGGTCCAAATGTCATCTCCGCCTTCAACGAGCCAGCCGACTGTGCCATCTGCGCCGTCACCGGCCATGGGACCTCCGCCAGAGCCTATATCCGCACATGTGCCTATTCCTCCGGCTGAAGCTCTTGCTGCCAATGCTGCTGTTGCTACATCGTCTTAACGTTCTACCCACGAACGGATACGTGTTATGTTTGGTCTAAATGTTGAATTGTTTTCCTGTCCGACGTAGGTTTGAGTGGAGAATGGGCGTTCTTGCTCTGATTTATGGTTGGTGGTGGTGGATTCTCTGTAGGGAGGATACGCTGGCGCCCTGCTGTTTAATGTACACGGGTTGGCTCCATTTGAATGATGAGTTGTGATGCTTGGAAAATTTGACGAACAACCAAGCGGAAAGAATTGAAGCTAAACGTGCACCTCCAAAATACCACCCTTCCTCCCCCGACATCACCAGCAATACAACCACCACCAAGCGAGCTCCCCACCACTTGACATCCACCACTTCGACCACCACCCCTACTACCATCGCCATCACCTTCACTTCCACGACGATACAACACAACACAACGCACCACAAAATGCCGGTCCCACCACCGGTCGAACCGTCGCTCCTCCCGGGGATCGTCGCACTGATCCTCGTTCTGGCGATCACGATGATGGGGATGCTGACAGGGCCGGTCAAGAGCGACATGGTGTGGTTTCTCGCGGGGGTGATGATCCTGATGGGACTGGCGAGCTGTTTCCTGTGGGAGGTCAAGCGGGGCTGGGGCGAGTGTTGGCGGGGCGAGAACGTGGCGCGCGGCAAGGTTCCCGGCAGGGACATTTTCCAGATCGTCAGGGAAGAGAAGCGTGCGGCGGCCGAAGCCGCCCAGATAGTCGAGGAGGAGGCTAGGCTGGCCGCTGAAGATGGTCGTGACGTCGACGACGTCGGCGACGTCGGCGAGGAGACGCGATTGTTGGCTGGCGATTGATGGCACTTCTATCACGGTACAATTGTGATGGAACTATGGGTCTTTGGGGCGGAATCTGATTGAATGCGGTTCTCCTTCGTCTGGTGGTTTTCAAGATGTGGCCGACACCGGAATGTGCGAGAGATTTTACGCGAAACGGTTTTGCTCCCCTGGGCCGTCAAGGTTGCCGGCGCAAGGTCACCCCTAGTTAGTTGACCGGTTTCTTTGCATCTTCGTTTTGCTAGGAGATCTGTGTCATATCTAGGCTACGTGTGCGCACCGGTACCAGTCCAGTAGCCAGTTGGAACCTGGAATAGACAGTGCGGAAGTGGTCGTTCTCTAGTTAGCCGCTGTCGAGTGCCGAGAGCGCGGTTAAGTAAGTACATAGTTGGTTAGCGCCCAGTCACGAGATGCCGCTAGCGAATTGAGCCCGTGAGCGGAAACAACAGGTGCTGCAAAACCACACTAAAGCTTAAACCCAACCATGGTCGTCACCATCTCATACACCAACCACCTACTAGAAGCAGCTACCCAACACCACGCTTGACGAACGAAAAACGACTCCGCGACATCTAACGATGTCGCTCTTTTCAACCCCGTCTGCCGGCTCGGTGGCGAACATGTGCCTCCGCCTGTACCTCCACCGTCCCAACCTTCCACTCCTGAAGATTCTCTGGTCTCCGCCGCCGGACGCAGGACAGTACTACGCCGTGTTCGACCTGCTATGCAACATCAATAACGGCGCCGCACTCGAAACGGAAACCCACGCGCTCCAAGACTACTGCGTCGAGAAAGATGGCTGCGTCGTTTTCCACTTCATGAAGGTCGCTGCCGTGTTCAGGGATGGCGATGAGATCACGTAAGTCTCTTCCTGATTGGCAAAAGTGGGAGGGAGTGGGTCGAAGAGCGGAATGCTGATAGAATGGATAGAGTGCGACCGCTAGCTGTACAGGAGCTGGGGGTGCTGAGGGCGCAGAACAGCAGATTGCTCGCGACGCACCAGGCGCTGGTACCGAGCGAGAGGAGGACGGGATCGCGACGAGAATTGAGGTCGTCGGCATTGAGATTGCTGGAGGACGATGCGGGGTATGAGGAGGACGACGAGGAAGATGATGGCGAGTACATACCCCCGGCCGACGGGGATTCGGAAGAGAACCCCGATACTGAAGAGCGGGAAGACACGGCAGAAGAGTTGATGGAGGAGAAAGATAAGGAACGAAGGATGAAGGAGCAGAGACTGAAGTCAGAGAAGAACAAGAAGGAGAGGGAAAGGAAGAAGAGGAAGGAATTGAAGGAGAAGAGGAAGAAGGAGTGGGAGAGGGAAAGAAAGAGGCGGGAGATACAGAAGAAGAAGGAAGCGGAAAATGATGGCGAGCACCTACCCCCAGCCGACGGGGATTCGGAAGAGAACACCGATACTGAAGAGCGGGAAAACACGGCGGAAGAGGTGAAGGAGAAGAAAGATAAGGAACGAAGGATGAAGGAGCAGAGACTGAAGTCAGAGAAGAACAGGAGGGAGAGGGAGAGGAAGAAGAGGAAGGAATTGAAGGGGAAGAGGGAGAGGGAGAGGGAGAGGGAAAGAAGGAGGCGGGAGATGCAGAAGAAGGAAGAGGAAGAAAAGAAGAAACGAAAGGAGGAGGAAAAGCGGCAGCAAGAAGAGGAAAAGAGGAAGCAAAAGGAAGAAGATGCCAGGAAAGAACTTGCTGCACGAGGTCGTAACGCTCTCGTTCGCTTTACTGCACTAGCAACCAGTGGCCATGTGGATACGGATGATTCGAGCTCCGATTCGAGCTCCGATTCCGATTCCGATTCAACCTCAGATTCGGATTCGGATTCAGGCTCGGACTCCAGCTCCGAGGACGAGAGCCCAGAAGAGTAAGTGACATCCCTTGGCAATGTACACTGGATCAGGAGCTAATCATCTGTAGGAGATCGTCGAAGAGAAGGAAAGTCGAGGCCAACCCACCACCCCCTACCGCTGCAGCCACCACCATCAAAGAGCAGCCGCTCTCCTCGGCCACAACCACTTCCAAACCTCGTGCCACCGCTCCCGGCACTCTTCCGCATCAGGGGACTGAACTGACGAAGCGGCGAAGAAACCGTAAGAAGGGATGTCGGCTACTTCAAATGTTGAAGCTGGAGGGCGCAATTGACCAGAATTGCAACCTGGCGCACCTCACCGCGTGCCTCCAGGCGGGCGGGCTAGACATTACTGCGCCGGCGGATGTGCTAAAGCGTCACTTGAAAGAACATCTCCCAGCAACAATCGCAGCATCTGCGAATGCCCCAAAAAACCTCGCTGCCGTGCCAGTCGCGAATAGTGCGAATATTGGGGTGAATAGGAAAGGCAAAGATAAAGTCGGTATCACGAATGGTCAAAAACTAGCGGAAGTTAGTGGGTGTGCAGATCCCATAGATAGGACGACAGGCGATGATCCGGTCGACGTCGGCAAAGGCTGGGGTGATGGCAGTGGTCAGCCCCGCGAAGCGGAAGGGAAGGACGGCAATACGCCAGAGGAAACCCGCAGGAAACAAGCCCCCCTTGCGAATAGCAATCAACCTGAGACTATTAAAGGTCAGGGACCTGTACAGACGGATGGAGCGACTCAAGCCTCTGCTCCGTCTGGTCAGACAGAAGATGGCATCACGATTCGGACAAATGGGGATCCAGACGCCTGGCGTTCAAAGATCTGGTTGAGTGCGTATGAGTGTGAGAACGAGAATCTTACTCTGCCGGCTCCTAATTTTCCCTTCAAGCAGCTGCAGCTGCAGGCGAATCCAGGAAAGAAAAGAAAGAGAACGAACCAACGCACGCAAAAAAATACAATCAGCATCAAATCTTCGGAACGATCAGATGTTCCGATATTGGGCCTTAGGGAGGAACCAGGTCAAGCCACCGAGCAATTCATCACCGCAAGTGATATTCCAGTGGAGGAGGATCTCCCCCGCTTGCCCACAGACATGGCGTCCTTGAGCGTGCTCACACAACCACTGGTATGTGGGACGGTGATCGCCTTCAAGCGCCTCGATATGGACCCCCAGACGTACGTGCCAATTCTCACGGATTACCTCACTGCAACCATCGAAAAGGTGCACAACGATGTACACGATGGACCGCAGCTTGAGCTCAGGCTAGCAACCAGGGACCGCCCGAAGCCACAGTTCGACAAACGAACCGGTGAGAAAATACTCGGCAAGTTTGCTATGCCAGGCCTTGAAGACGGATCAGAAGAAGGACTAGTGTACCTTATGTGGGGTGAGCTGCTGGAGCCCAAGATAGTGAAGCTTCTCGAGGGTGATGCGGAACCGGTGGAAGAGTCTGTGCGGCCGCAGATGTCCCTGGATGGTGCTGAACTACGTCAGCCTGCAATGGCGGAGGAACATGAGGTGAGACAAGACGTGGACCACGATGATATGGAGCTGAACTACGGCGACGACATCCGTGCGAAAGATGGCCACATCCCAGAGCCGACGAAAGACGACCAGCCGCAACCCACGCAGGACGACGATGATGAAGACTTGAACAAAGCGCTGCAAGGCTTCGAACGTGAGAAGACCAATCACCAACTGGGTAGCGCTGATGAAACTTCTACCGTCGATGCGTCCGCCCATGAGACGAGTGGAGAAAACGATTCCCTTCATGGTTCTCTCCACGACCCCCTTTGTGCTTCCCTTCCCGCTTCCCCTGCCGGGGAAGCAAAGGAGAGCATACTCAGCCATCCGTCTGTGGAGATGCCCGGCCAAGGAATGGATCCCCAATCGAGCAAATGGGAGGGACAACATATGGATGAAGAACTTGAACGTCTAGATGATGCGGATCAAGTCATGGCTCCCGGACCAGAGAAAGGAGACGCCACCTCTCTTGCACCTATCGCTCTCAGTTCTCCGGTTGTTGAAGATGACTTTCCCAAATTAAAGACTGAAGGCGGCACTGCGTCGGGCCGGTTTTCACGGACGTCTACACCTCGCCCACCGCCACCTTCAGCCGAGCGCGGAAAGGTCACCCCCTCTACGTTCATTGTCATCTCCGACGATGATGACTCAGATCCCGGCCCGCCATTAGCCGAACTATTTTCTCAGGAAAGCCTATTTTCCTCCTCCCAGGGTACCAAATCTCCACCACGGAATAGTGCTCAATCTCTTTCGTACCCGTCATCCGCTCCACCCTTTGCGTCGTCCCCGCAGAGGCAACTTCTCACCGAGGCTTCTCCCGCGGGCACGAGACAAGGGTCAGCGAAGAAGGCCCGAAGGAGGAAGTCGAAGGTTGGCACTCCTCCCAGCGAGGGAGCGACAAGACGCGTTTTTCGGGACTCCGTGTCTGAACCTTCAACTGGAAGCCAGCAGCCTTCACATCCCCATAGGAGGACCCATCCTGAGAGCGACTCTGAGCAGTCGGCGTCACGATCGATGGGGTTTCCGCCGATTCCTGGTAACTGGGCGGCGCTTAGAAATATCACTGGTGCTAAGCGGAGATAGGTGTTTTTAGTTCGGGGTGTGGAGGTCTGGTTTCTCTAGCTACCATGCCTATTTGCTTTCTTCGGGGCTGTTATGTTGTGTTCTGCTGTTTTTCCTCGGCCGTGGTTTTCAGGACCATCAAGATTTCTTGTGCAAGACGCCCTATCCCGTAGTAATTACATAGCAGCATTAAGGCTTGTGTGAGAAGGCTGTTGAATAGTGATATACGATTTTCACGGACGTACATACCTACTCCGTGTTGCCAATATACCGGCCTGAATCCGGACGAACCACTGGAAAGAGTACATACTTTCATAGGGTTAGTTGTCTATGTGCAGACCTTCCAAGCTAACTAGAGAGTATGGGTGCATGTCGAATGCCAAGACGCTAGCTATATTAGTACGATTTTCTTTTTCTTTTCTTTTCATTTCCTTCCCTCAGGGGGAACCACCGCAGCATCGCTCTTTCTCGGCACAACACCCTCTCTGTACATCTTGAGACCACTTTGGAACCGAGCAGATTCTGGAATGTTTCCGGCGAAGGGTAATTGATCCTGCTTGCTGGGGATAGCTTGATAGCTATCGGTCTCCTCGCTGGTTGCTGATCGTACAAACCTCATCGCTGCCGGTTGTTACTGCCTGCATAGCCGCTCCGCTACTAAACGCTCGTTCACTGCTTGGAATCTCGCTGGAAGTGGGAGTTGGCATATTCGTGCTACATACTGGCAAGTTCTTGGAAAGGGAAGCAGTACTAGAGTTCACTTACACCGATGCTTCCACCTTGCAGAAATGAAAGGGTCGACAATTCGTACATCGGAGCTTAGGAAGACGGTCAGCAGGAGATTTTTACAAATCACGGCGTTTACTCAAAGTAGCAGGAAAACACACATGGGTACAATGACTTATATTGATATGGAGCTGAGTCCTTACTCGTGATTTCTAGCCTACGTGCTAGTAACACTAGCGTCAACCTCATATGCTGCTTAGCGTCCTGGTATTCGACACATTCGACATGCATCCATACTTTCTACATACATATCTACCGGACAGCACCAGCGCCAAGCCCACCACCGAGTTCAGACACAGCTGAACTGCTTCTGTCGTGCTGGATTCAACTTTCCAGGACGGGCAGTTGTAAGCTGGGCAGTTACAGTCACCTCGTTCTGTATACAGGCACGAAAATAACAAACTTTCTTTCTTTCCTCTGCTAACTATTCCTTGAGTTCTTATTGTGCAACCTTGTCACTGCAGCGACAGCTCGACCATCATACCCACAGTATAGAGCAGTTACTCTTTAACTCACCTTGCGGCTAGACAAAGATCGTGCAAACGGAAAACACGATGCGGCTGCTTACCATAGCAACGCTGCCGCTTATCCTGTTCGCCTGCGCATCAGCATCCTCCCAACAGCCGCTTCACGGTGCATCTGCCGACGGTATGGAATACTCCTACATCCTCGTCGGCTCTGGCGCCGCTGGATCAGTGCTGTCGGACCTCCTCTCTTCTCGAGGGGAATCGACTCTGCTGCTCGAAGCCGGCGAACGAAGCAGCTACGCCTCCGGGGGGCGGGAGGGGCCGTCGTGGCTTGCCGGACACGCACTGACGCGCTTCGACGTGCCCGGGTTCTTTGGTGCGTTCAGCCACCAGTGTGGCGACATACCTGTCCGGGCGGCGTGCGTGCTCGGCGGCGGGACGGCAGTGAACAGCGGGCTATGGTTCCTCCCCGCCGAACGGGACTGGGAGGGGTTCGGCGCGCAATGGAGGGAGAGAGTGCCGGCGGCCGTGGAGAGAGTGCGCGGCAGGATCCCGGGGCACGCCGAGACAACTTGGTTTCAGGAGGCCTGGAATGTGCTCGGGAGGCTGGCACGAGCCGCCGGGTACAAGCGGGCACGGGAAGCCCAGGCCGCGCAGAACGGGACGTACGCCAGAGTGCCGTTCATGAGCATTGGAGGCGAACGTGGAGGCCCCCTGCAGGCGTATTATCTCCGCGCCGCGGGGAGGGGAAATCTCAAGGTTGAGTTCGGAGCGAAGGCGCAACGAGTGCTGCGCGATGGCGGAACGGCGACGGGGGTGGAGTACGTGTTGGATGGAAAGCCGCGTGTCGCGATGCTGAAGCCGGGCGGGAAGGTGGTTCTTTCGGCCGGCGCATTCGGATCGCCCAAGGTTCTGTGGCAGAGCGGGATCGGCACGAGGGATCAACTCGAGATCGTCCGGGCTGCGAAAGGCAAAGACGGGATGGTGGACGAGAAGGATTGGATCGATCTGCCGGTTGGGTGCGTGCGTGTCTCCGCCGGTATTTCGGATAGATGAGTGCTGACCGGTGAAAGCTACAACCTGATGGACCATTCAGCCACGTACACGGTGTTCAGATACCCCGGCGTCGGCGAGGCGTACAACTACTCAGGCGCATACTCGAATCCCAACCCTCACGATGCCCAGGAATATCTCGGTACTAACTGCCTCTTCCCACATGTTTCTCTTCTACTAACCTCCGATATAGAACACCGAACTGGCCCGCTTGCCTCCTCCAATGCCCGCATAACCCTATGGCAGAGCATCCCCGGCGGCGACGGAGTGAATCGGACCGTATGTTCCCCCTCCCTCTCCCTCGCTCCCCAGTACTAACTGCCCCAGCTGCAATGGACCGGCCGCACCAGCAGCTTCCGCAACTTCACCGGCCCGGACCTTCTGTTGATGACGTCCTACCTGACCTCCGGGCAAACTTCGCGGGGACGAGTAGGGCTGACTGCGGAGCTAAACCTTACGATCCTCGAGCCCCCGTACCTAGCGACGGCCGAGGATATGGCAGCGGTCGTGCAGAGCTTCTCGGACATCCTGGCTGGCGTACAGGATGTACCCGGGCTGGAACTTCTGTTTCCCGACCTCAAAAGCACTACCATTGAAGAACACGTGCGCGGGGGCACCGACAGGGGGGCTAACCACTGGCTCGGCACAGCGGCGGTAGGGAAAGTTGTCAATGTCGATGCCAAAGTCTTTGGCATGCAGAATCTGGTGAGAGCCGTCCTTTTCTTTGGTGCTGCGGACGGCGGCTGACGAGGCCATTCCATGCGGGGGGGAAGTATGTGGTCGATGCGAGTATATTCCCAGGAATGGTGGCGTCGAATCCTGTAGGTGCTATCGTGGTTATGGCGGAGGTGGCGGCGGAGGGTATCATGACGGGTGGCGACTACGGAAGGACCGGTCACTAAGGGCGATGACACTGATAAGCCCAACCCGCCCCGTCCTCTACAGTCCCTCCGCATCTAGACCAAAGCCGCTCCTCTTGTTTGCTCACTCCGTTTTTGTTTGTTTTGTCATTAATCGCGCGATACACACTGTCCACTTCCGTCCACTGTCCTTCCGGCTCCGCGTGGTTCCCCCTCCGCCCTCCGCCCAGGCCTGTCCCGTAATTAAAAGAGAGCACCAAGGAAATCGCAAATGGGAGCCAAAGAGAGCACTGCCCTCCAAACTCCTATCCGTCTTCCGTGGAGGCCGTGAAGGAGGGCGATCCTCGTCCTCCTGCCTCCGTTCCTCTTCCGTTTCACTTCGCTCCTGGAGTTCCCACGCCAACGCCTCGCTCTGTGCGTCTTCCTCAACCTGGCCGGAGACTAGCCTCCCCACATCAGTAGTGGAGGGGAAGTCCAGGATCGCCTGGGGCTGCATCGCTCGTCGGTGAAGAGGTCACAGATCGTGGGGCAAATCTTACCTCTCCCCACCTCCATCCGCACCACGGCCCACAGGATTCTTTGTTTGGCGTTTCCAGTAAGGACAGCACTTGAAAACGTGTTCCCGTGTCTGCATCCTGTTATGGGCACCACCAGCACTTGGCGGTCGGTTCTTCGTCCGCGTGAGATACCGGCCAGCAAGACTGGGGCCTGTCTTCAATTGGAGAACCTCGCGGCCAGCCGTTTGGTGGCCATGGCCGGGACTGAGTCCGGCTTCCGGCGTGGCTTCCGTTACCTACTGTTTGCTCACTCCAGCGATCGGGATGGAATGCCTCGGGGCAAAAATCCACGGTGCGAGTGCTAGCGCATGATGTACTAATTGGACATTGAATATGAATACAATTTTGACCGCGGCCATCAAATCTTACAACTCCCATATGGCACAATGTCAAAGCCCAAAAATACAAGTTTTACTCCTCGCGCTCTCATTTCGCGCAGCAGTTGGTTACGTCTCAAGACTAAAATCGAAGTCCTTGAACGCCCCCTTGAATGCGTTCGCATCCGCCGTCTCCTCCGGCAGAGGCATGACGCATTCTTTCCAGTTGACCCTCTTCTGTTCCGTCCCGATTACGCCTGCAAGCACCTGCCGTCCAAACTGCAGATTGAAGTACTCTCCGGCCTCCAACTGCATCGTCCTTCCTGCCTCCTGGCCGCCGATCCAGTACGTGAATGCGTTGCCAATATCCATGTCTCCGTCTCCTTCACTGTCGGCGGTGGTGGCTTCGTCCTCGAACGAGTGCGAGATGTCTTTAGCTGCTTCGTCAAACGCAGCGTCGATGCGTTCCACGAGCTCCTTCTTAACCGGGACCACCTGCCAGTGCGCGTGTATCCCGTTGATTCTTCGCACCTCGAAGGTGACGGCTGTGGCGCCGTGGGTGGCAAAGAATTTCTCCAACGCGGACTTGTAGTGCTTCATTTCCGTCACCGTTTCTTTCCTCGAGCCTAGGTCCTCGATAGTCTGCAGCATTGGCGTGTGCGCGAGCGGGATTATCAAGATGTGCGCCGAGAAGGGCATCGAATCGGGATTGGTGGTGGAGGATGTGAGCGGACCCTTCGCCGTGGTGAGGTAGGACTCAGCGCCGATCGAAACGATCAGATGCTTTTCGAGCGAGGGGTTGGAGAGACAGAAGAAGCAGTTTTCAGGGCCGGGGGGAGGTGGGCGCTCGTGGTGGCGGCGCTTGCGATTTCTGTCGTGTTGGGTATGGTCGCCCCAAAAGAATGTTCCCTCCTCAGCTGGCCGCTTCGATCCCCGCTCCCATTTCGAATACGGCGACTGGGTAGCGTTGGCCGTGGCGACAGACGGCGAGGAGAGGTCGATGGAGAACGCGAACACCGCCTTCGCCTTGCCGCTGTTCCCCCAGTCCCCTAGCGCATAGAACCGAGTGATCCGCATCTCGCTCTCGCCCTTCCGTGTCTCGTTCCGGTACGGTGCGCGCTCGAAGTACTCCGTTCCGCCAGCAACGAAGTGGTACCGCGGTCTGGCCGCGGCGACGAGTTCCGTGACAGCTGGCGACCCGCCGCTTCGGCCCTCGCAGACGCCGACGGGCCAATCCGTAGAGACCACGATGTCCGCCGGGTCATGCTTCTTCAGCGCCGAAAACTCGAAGGGTGCGTGCGTGGAAGAGAACGCGGACTTGTCGCCGTCTTTGGAAAACACCCCACCTGCAGCGACGATGCGGATTCCTTCGGATGTGACTATGGTACCCTTCTTACCGAGGAAGAAGAGGTTCTCGACGACTTCGCCGGCATTGGCTTCGATTCTGGAGACGGCCGCGGGTGGCAGCGGCGTAGCGCCGACGGTGAAGTAGGTTGGCAACGGGAGTTTCAGCTCACCGCGGAGAAGGGGCTCGACTTCGGAACTGGAGAAGACATCGCCGAGGAGGAGCGCGAAGGAGAAGTTGTTTTTGGTGTGGAGCGCAACGAGCTTGGTAAGGACTTCGGAGAGACAGCCTGCCGTGGCGCCTACGACTATGCTGAACAGGAATGTTAGCACACGGTGTCGGGAATTACAGACGATGAGAAACATACATCTTGGATGCCATCCTGCAGTGGTATTGTTGAGCTGCACGAGTCCTCTGTGGGAGACGCGCTGACATGGAACGCGTATTTTCCGAGAGCCGCACCTCGTTTCATACATAGGCGGGCTGCTTGTCTATGACTCTATGTAACGATACGTTTCCATGTGATCTTCCGAGGCTCAAATGTCTACGAAATCTACGTAACCACATTGATGGTTCTATTAGGTTCCATTCACCGTCGATAAAACTGCAAGCGTAGGCACTTGGCGTCAAGCGGTCAATCATGCATTTATATCCCTAATATGGCCGATTATTTCAGGTATCTACTCCTCCTCCTCGGTCAACGCATATTGCTTCTTCATCTCCTCCGTCATCTCCAAGAACCCTTCCCTGGTTCCGACGATCTTCTCATAGACTTGCTTGCATTCTTCAACAACACCCGCATCGAAGGCCAAATCTCCACTCATTGGACTCAACTCCACCAAACCGCTCTCCTTACCATCTGCGACAATGGATGCAGCGAATTCTTGCGAGTATTTACACACGAACGAGATATCTGCACCTTCCTCGCCGCACGCCGATAGCACCCGGCGCACGGCGAGTTCGGAGAAGGTGTATCCCGCCGGTTGTGGACAAAGGGTGGAGGTGTAGAGGACCGCTGATTCGGTTAGCTTTGACGAGGGGATGGCAGGAGAAGTGAGTACCTTCTTCAGGGCCGCACTCGCCGGTGGCGGAGGCATGCGCGATGATGTACACGGGACACTCGTTGCGTGCTCCGTCCTCAGACGCCAGTGTACCAGAGGGGAAGGTTACCACTGCGGCATTGGGCGGGATACGGTCGTCCACAAACTTCTTGGTGAAGAGGGCGTGTAGCGGGGCGGAGATGAGAAAGATCCCTTTTGCCAGTGCGGTTGGGGTAGAAGAAGTAGTGGGGACGGTGGTGAGAACCCATGGCGCTGTAACCACCTCGCCGTTGGATAGCGATACAGATTGTTTTCCGTCACCGCTAGGTGCGATGGAGGTAATCCCACGGGAGAGGACATTGATTCCACCTGCGACGGCTGCCCCACGAGACCATACTTGGCATAGCTCCGAGCTGCCTCCGTAGGCGATTGTGAGTGCAGCTGCGGAGCGAATATCAGGGATACGCCCGATGCTGGATACATGGCGAATCAGTGCGTCCAGCGCCTTGCGTAGCGGTGTAGTCTCAGGTGGAGTTGGGAGCAGGGTAAGAGAATGGATCGATGCAATGGTGAACGGCGGAAGTGGGTACACCGTGGTCAGGAACTCAGATAGCGGAGTATCAGCGTGCTCAGTCAACAGCTGATGGTGCTTCGTATCCTCAGGATCCGAACACTTCGAGATAAACCGAAGCAAGCCCCCTAAGTATCCACGATCTCGATCCTGCAAGTCGGGGCTCCACGCCACGTCCTCGAACGTGCATGGAACCTCGCGGAGAACACTGCCGAGTTTACGTAGTGTAGGGGCGTCGCCGGTTTTCCGGAGTTCGGGCGGGAGGTCAGAAGCGAGGTCGCGGCTGTCCTGTTTTCGCCCTTTGTTCCAGCCCGCCTTCTTGCGCACCGTACCCCCAGCTTTCACAGCCTTGACTCCCGCATCCACCAATGCACCACTGATCCCACCGCCGCCAGGAGAGCGCTGCACCACGTCCTCGTCTGTCAGGAAAATCCACCAACTCCCCACCGCCTGCCAAGTGAACGATGTGGTCATTTCGACTTCCCGCAGTAACTCCAGCAGATTGCTCCCCCAGTAGACCAAGTGCGGTGCAAGAGTGAGGGTGTAGCGCCGGGGACGAGAGATGGTGGTTCTTCGTTCGCAGGAGGCATGAGAGAAGGGCGCCGACAGGGACGCGGCCCAGCCTTCCAGTTCGTCGAGGGAAAATGCAGCTTCCGTGTCGCCATAATAGTCTTTGTCGTCGACCTGGAGGACGCGTTTCCCGGCCCGACTAAGTGCACTGCGAGCATGTTAGCGCGAGGCGCTGGACGACAAGGTGGACGGACGGACTGACGCGGCAAGAAGAGATGGCTTTACGCCTGTGCCGGAGACGATAATATCCCAGTCGGCGGAGGGCAGGCTGGAGTTGTCCATGGCGGGAGTTTATCGATTAACGACACGTTACGGAGGTTCAAGCTCTGGAGAGCTCGGTTCCGCATGTGATGTGTGGCGTATGCCAAGACGCGTCGGTTGCCAGCGGGGTGAGTTTTGACCACCGTAGTGACGTCTTCGCATCTCTGCCGCAAATTCCAAGGATCCGGTATCTATATAGCCTAAATACGAGCTGTATATTATCTAGACTATGTATGTACGGCTTTGCCTACACAGATATGAGGGGTGTCGTAATAGCTACGTATGTATGCCTACATGTGACACCAAAGACACTCCCGGAAACAAAATATCGTGACCCCGCTCTTACTTCCAGCCCACCACCGGCATCTCTTGCATCTCATTCTCAAGACCATCGGAACACATCTGGAACACGTTGACGAGATATAGCGAGCGCGCACGAAAGATGAGCCTTTCCTCACTCAACCTGGATGGCGCCAGCGGTTCTGTCCCGCGGTACCCAGACCCGAAGCCAGAGCTGCATGGGCTCGTCGATATCGGCAGGTATTATAGCCATTCCCACCGCTGTTTTGCTCCACACACGTTGACAAAGTGCCCCAAAAGTAACGGTATCCGCTTCTCGATCTCCAACCTTGCGCCGCCGACTACCCGCATCATGCCCACGGTCTTCCAAGACCGTGCCCCGATCTCGCTCTACGACGCCCAATGGCTTGGTACTAGCAAATCGCCCATCTCGGAGCCCATCATCAAGTCGGTCGTCAAAACTCTAGTCCGTTTCCAACACATTTGTACGACCTATGGCGTGCCCATGGACAACATCCGTGTCGTCGCTACGGAGGCCACGCGCGAGGCTCAGAACTCGTTCGAGTTCCGTGAGGCGATCGAGAATGCTACCGGCTGGAAAGTTGAGTTGCTCTCGAAAGCAGATGAGGGAAAAATTGGCGCCTGGGGTGTAGCAAGCAGTTTGAACGAGATCAGCGGGCTTGTCATGGATCTGGGTGGCGGTAGTACGCAGCTGTCCTGGTTGGTTTCGAGGGATGGGGAGACGCAGATTGCGCCTGAGCCGGTTTCTCTGCCGTACGGTGCAGCGGCACTGACAAAGCGGATGGAAACGGCGATCAATGGGGCCGCTGTCGAGCGCATCCGGTATGAGATGAAGACGCGGCTTGTCGATGCCTTCAATTCCTTGCAACTACCGGAAGAACTGTCGGCCAAGAAGGAGGAAGGTTTCACTCTGTATCTTTCCGGTGGTGGTTTCCGCGGTTTCGGATATCTTCTGCTGGACGAACATGAGATCCAGCCGTACCCTCTCCCAATTATCAACGGTTTCTCCGCACCAGGAAGCTCCTTCCTCAAAATGGCCGACTTCCACCTTTCCTCGGAACGGACCCACACCCCAAGCGACACCTTCCGCATCTCCGAGCGCCGAGCACGCCAGATCCCCGCTGTCGCCTTCCTCGTCAACACGCTGATGGAGACTCTCCCCAAGATCAACTCGGTGATCTTCTGCCAAGGTGGCGTCCGCGAGGGAGCGCTCTTTTCCACGCTTCCCAAGAGCATCCGTAAGTTGGACCCGCTCGAAGTAGCCACCCAACCTTTCGCCCCACCTGCCGCCCGCGAATTCATCAAACTGATGGAACATGCGCTGCCAAAATCTGTTCCCCGCGAACTGCGCCGGGTCGTGCGGCCCCTCGCAAACATAATGCTATACCATTCCAACATTCCCAAAGAATCCCGTGCTAGCTGTGGCCTCCACAGCACTTCTACGGGAGTTCTCGCATCGGTCCACGGACTCACTCACCACGCTCGGGCACTCCTCGCACTCGCACTGTGTCAGCGCTGGGGCGGCGATGTCTCGGACTCCACGCTCAAACAGCGCCTGTGCCGTCTCGTGGGCAGCGAGATGGAGTTCTGGTGCCGCTACCTCGGCGCCGTCGCTGGCGTCATCGGCTCCGTCTACCCTGCTGGGGTGGTGCTGGACAGCGAGGAGCGCGTGCGCTTCTTCGGCGAGGACATGCATGTCGGGGAGAAACAGTCCGTCTTGCTCCGTGTGAGATTCTGCGATCGCGATCCTCTCACCGAGGGAGTCATAGTGGGTAAGGAGGTGGAGGCCGTGGAAAAGGTCGGGAAGAAGAAGAGGTGTGGCACTTTCAGGAGGAAGGTGGAGGTTATCGTTGCTAGGGATTTGGACATCTAAGGGAAGTCTTCGGGTCTCGGAGGGTGCGCCAGATGAGGCGGTCAAATTGCAGAGTTGGTGTTACTTTCTGAGGGGTCGGAGGGAGGGATTGACAGCAGTTTACGCATGTCATTTATTTCTTTGCTTTTGCAGAACAAATTCCACAATTCCTCCCTCTACTGTTAAGTGGCGATGGAAACCAAGAAAGAAATCGCGTTCTGGGACATGGCAAATTTATCACACCACTCACAGCCCCACCAGGTCCTGGGTAGGTTCTGAGATCCGTTTTGCCCTCCGGCCCCTTGGGTCTCTAGCGGTGCAAACAACAGGCCGGTATCTAGGCGAAAGGGTACTCCATATATGTACTTTAGCCCTCCCCTACTAACAGTTTCCGTGGTTGGTAGGTTAACCCGGCCACCATGGATTAACCCCCAAGCACACCGTAACAACATCGTCCCCAGCTAGCCTTCATGACACAAAAGTGCGGCATGCTGTTGAATAATATCTGGGTTGCCGAACTTGTCGTCGGGGAAGATGAGAGCCTGCACCTGCAGCTTTGGTAGCCTTCAACTCGTCAGAAACCCAAGGTTTGAAAATGCGGCTCGCAAAAAAAAAAAAAAAAAAAAAAAAAAAAACCCGGCCGGCTACCCCCAGCAGAGAGTCCTCCTCAGCCCTGTCGTCCTTGAGAAACAACACGGAGTAGCGGCAAATGACTAGACAGTACGAGTCGGTGCATTTGGAATCGCACCTTCGCGGATCGTTGTGGACAGCGAGATGGATCCAGAGCCCTGCTGCCCATTCTAGGTAGTGGCTGCTACCACTGAGTTTGGCTTTTAGCTCCGGGACCGTGGAGCGTTTGGTGGAGGTGGATATGGTTGGTGGTATATCAATAGATATTTCGGTCGTGGCGGATACAGCGATATGATAAAATTGTGGGCGTCAGAACACCTTGTCGTATCCATGTTGATAGAGTCGGCCATATGGTTAACCAGCAACCAATGTCGAACATCCTCCGTGGCGCAATTGGCTAGCGCGTTCGACTGTTAATCGAGAGGTTGGTGGTTCAAGCCCACCCGGAGGAGTTACTTTTTGGTGTTTTTTTTTTTGTTTTCACTTCACTCTTGCTTGAATCCATGGCTTCATCGGTGCAGCCGGGCTTCTTCGGGAAGATGTTCTGCGCAGGGGAAGCCAGATCTTTTGTTTGTTTCGTCATCAATCGCATGCGACCTTTCTATGGAGATCATGGCGACGTACACGGGGAGTAGAGCGGCTGCTCCTCGTCCCCGGCACCCAGCTCCTCAGCCTCTTGCCTCTTCTCCTCTTCCCTTTCTCTCCGCTCCCCGGAGTTCCCCACTCCGACGCCTCGCTCTGTGCGTCTTCCTCGGCCAGGGCCGGGACCAGCCTCTCCGCATCGGTGGTGGAAAGGAAGTCCAAGTCTGGTTGGCTGCGGCCCCGAATCTGAACCAGTCCTTACGGTTTAACTACCTCTTCCTGTCTCTCTTCGCACCTCTTCCCACAGGATTTTCTGCCGGCGTTTCCAGAGCGGGCAGCACTTGAAGAGGTGATCCCACGCCTGAGATCCTGTAAGGGCACGAGGAAGCCAGATCCACTCCAGGGTTGAGACCCGCTGACCCCCCAGCCGAGTGATACACACTGAGATTCAATACCTAGGGAGAACAGACACGGACGGAGATACAAGAATTCCCCTGCCGAATGAGCTGCAAGCAATCTACACGGCGAAAGGAGAATCTCCCTGCTTCCCCATAGTACCCCGATCGTTCGCTCCAGCCTCCGCGGGGGGGGGGGGGGGGGGGGGGGGGGGGGGGGGGGGGGGAACGGGGGGGCCCGG
>Ga0307508_10000138_pt1 | contig 86858 bp, 96 predicted proteins | sample 9_EM_MG_FD_203089 | JGI IMG/M metagenome (GOLD analysis project Ga0307508, IMG submission 203089) | Populus trichocarpa ectomycorrhiza microbial communities from riparian zone in the Pacific Northwest, United States - 9_EM | ecosystem: Host-associated > Plants > Roots > Unclassified | place... | reverse complement strand
AAACCCGGCCCCCCCCCCCCCCCACCCACCCCACATTCCCCCCCCCCCCCCCCCCCCCCCTCCCCCCCTCTGAACCCACCTACCACGCACGCACACACACAATGCCGGAACGCCACGCGCCGCCGCAGCTGGCCGAGATGGCGTTCGCACAGCTGCTGGAGTGCATCAACAGTCCGCGGCTATGCCGGATCGGCGGCGAGATCCTGTTCCGCGTGCTCGGCGCGCGACACGGCGACGACGGGGCCTACGCCATGCCGCTCGTGTCCGCGGCCGAGCGCCAGATCCTCTGCGGAGCCGTCCAGCGCCGCGTCAGGGCCGGTCTGCCGCAGTGTCCCGCCGCCGGTGCCACCACCACCGCGGCACTCGCTCGCCGCGTTCACGCGGGCGCCCGGCATCTGAATAGGTTGAGACGCTGAGAATGGGGGGTTTTTCTTTCTTTCTTTTTCTTTTCTGTCGCTGGACTGGTGGTAACTACTGCTTTAACTATGTGCCTTTCTTTCTTTTTTTCTTTTTTTTTGCTTTCGTTCCCTCAACTTACGCAGTTAAACTTCCGTCATTGAATCGCTCACCTGTCCATTCTAGGGAACTGGGAATGGGACGGATAAGGATTCCCAAGCGTCACGAAGCATGTAGTTACTCTACATGTCACAGGACAAAAGATGGAGTGATCCAGCTCCCTGTGGCAGGTGGGAGTAATGCTGTGCGCACTTGGGGAGATACAACTTCTGCGAGGGACCTCACAGTAAGTTCCGCCCAACCGCACTGGACAGAGCCGCGTTTGGCGCCCACCATTAGCGCGGATAGACGACTCATTACATAAGCCACCGAACCGCAAAGCATGTAGATAGGACAAGAATCGCCCTGGATATGAGCCTCGCACCTCCTTCTTCTGTTCCTTCTCCATCTTTTCGGTCAACGGTTTGGTGCAAGGGGAGAGCATGGCGGTTGAAGATGCTGTCGCACAGCACATCTCAGAGCTGGATGCCTACTTCGTTAGTTTCCGTACATACGAAACGGTAAACGAACTATATACATGATCACAGAGCAAAGGAAGTAGCGTTCTCATCACGGCCTTTACCGTCGTCTGGCCGACCCTTCCCCTTATTTTCCAGTGGCGAGGCCAGTGTGTCCCGGGACGGGCCGATCGTCGGCAATCCGGACGTCCGAGCTCTTGGGAGCAGGGCTCCACCGTCATTCTCTGGAGTAGTGGGGGCGGCTGTGTCGCTGGCGGCAGTCTCCTGAGCCCCACCGAAGCTGTACCCCGTGATAGCACCGCTATCGCGGTACATGACCTGCTCGTCGTCGATGACAATGCTCTCTTCGGACGGAGACTCATCTTCGGCGACGACGCGTGCGTCCTCTGGTACGTCGGGGGAGGTATCCGAACCGGAGACATCGCGGGGGATCGGGCTGCCGGGGGCTATAGCTCCAGTACAGTACCCGTCGAAGTCAAACCCCAGCGGGCCAGTGCTATATCGTTGGGAGAGGTAACCACCGGGTGAAATATCAGGCGCGGAATCCACGATTCGAAGATACGCTTGATATCCCGAAGAATTGCGCAGCCCGACCCCAACGACACCCTTTCCGCTGCCCATCCCCGCGACCAAGGAACTGTCTGGCTCGTCCTCTGGCCCTAGCCTCGTAACGTTCACCGAGTACCACCCCTTCTGGGTGGGAACCTTTGAGATGACAGTAGTCGGAGCCATGTCATCGAGGGGGAAACCGAGTAGTGCGAACGTTTTCTTGCCGGACATCTCACCTCTACTACCGAGGGTTTCCTCCTTTACTTCTCCGGATCCATCCGAGCTAGAACTCAAGGCAAGGTCCTTCTCATCAGTGGGGGGCTGAGTGGCGGTGTTCTCAACGACGGCCACCGTGCTATCCCCGCCGTCTAAAACCGAGCCAGGTGCAACAGCACAGCCCCTCTCGTCGCTAGGAGAGGCAAAGGCGTCACTCTCCAGGCGGGTATCCATGCTGCCTGAAACACCTGCATCAAAAGCGGAGGCACCGCCCCACTCGGAGGAACCCACTTTGTGCCAAACAGTCCTCGCCGAACCCTTGGAGACGATGGGATCTGAAGTCGTACTAGGAGGAAATTCGAACGCCAGCTCCTCCTCATCGCCTAAGCTGCAGACAGCTTTACCTGGGCCAGGTGCGGAACGTGAGACGCCCTCTCCCTTGCTATCAACTTGCCGACTTTTCGGTGCACAAGAGCCGCGCAATCCGACCAGCGAAGGGGTGTGAGGAGGAAACAGGGCCATCTTAGTGACTTCGCCTTTGAAGGGAAACGCAAGAATCGAGGGGTTTGGATTCTGGTTGTCTTGGTAGTTCTCGCGCATTTCCGATGCGGGGGTGTGGGTGCCAAGAATGGCAGAACTCCTGGGAGAGGCCTTGCCATCGTGTGGGAGTTTCGGAAGTGATCTGGCTGAAGCATCCCGCTGGCCGTCGTCCTTAGGCTCGGTATTTTCAAGACTGAAGAGCGATGGAAAGGCTCTCGTATCACGAATGACAGAAGGTGTGAGTATGGCTTGGTGGTGCGGGGCCGTGAAGGTAGCTCTGTCAGCCTCGGAAGCAGCCTGATCACCACCCTTTTCTGTAGGAACCGACAAGTTCTCTTGGACCTGGGAAACCGCAGTCGCTACACCATCGGATTAGCAACTCACACCCCACAGGTACTGCTTGGAAGGTAGCGATGACATACTACCAGCAGTCAAAGTTTCACCATTGTGGGGTGAGCTCAGGCCGTCCGTCTCGGTCGGAACGGCCATCTTCTCGTCGGCAGTGTTCCCAACACCCTTAGCCACAGCCGCTATACAAAACATTCGCGTTAGCAGCTCATAGCACACAATTGATAACCAAAGGGACCCGATGGCATACCCGCTGTTATAGCCACAGGGGCCTGAATCCTGTCGGTCACCCGTCCATCCTCCCTCTTGAGCGACCTGTGTATAGGCTGCGTCTTCTGGATGGAACTGCCCGCTGCTGTTTCAGCTTTCCTTATCTTCGGTGTGCCGTAAAAATGTCTCGCTTCTGGCGGCCGCAAAACGATATCTGTTCTGCGGAGGGGAGTCGCGGCTATCTCTTGTGGTGGTGCAGGCCGTTTTGCCGGGGACAACTGCGGAGCATGATTGCCCTTGGGTACGAATAAGAGAGAACGTGACGGGGAGCCGAGGCGTACGAATGGCTTCGCTGTGGCTGCGGAACAGCGCGCCGGAATCTGAGATCTGGATGGAGTGGAACCTGCAATGGTGACGGCGCGTTTGCGCTTAGCGCTGTATGCAACAGGGAACGCCTGTGAGATGTGCGAGGGGATGAACCCTGGCTCTGTAGAGCTCTGCGGAGCGGCGGGGGCGCTCGGAGTCGACGGACTGTTTCCCTTGTTGTGTATAGATCCAGTATCTAAGAACTCAATACCGCAGAGCGAAGAGTGCGTACCATTCTTTCCAACCCCCAGCCGAGAATAGCCGCCGCCGTAGTCATGCCTGCAATTTGCACGAGCTCTGTCTCCGCCATCCTCGTCCTCTCCGTTCTGGTGACTTCCCATACCCATCGCCACATACTCCTCCTCCTCCTCCTCCTCCTCCCAAGTAGCGTCATTCTTCTCTTCCTCCTCCCCCTTCTCGTCATCACCACGCTCTTTGTCCGCGCCACTATTCTCCTCTTCCTCAGCAATGTTTTCGAACCCGTCATCGGTCTCCACTAGCCGCCGTACGGCCTCCCACCTTACCCTACGATCCTCCCCAAAATCCAACTTCCTCGCAGGCTCCTCCCAGTCGCCCCGGGTGTCGTCCCCCTCCCAACTAGCCCTCCCTTCCGCGGCCAGCCCAACGCCCTCAAGGCGCTCGACCAGCTTCTCCACCTTCAGCAGCGTCTCATAAACTACCTTCAGCGTCACTTCCTGCCCCCCGTTCCCGTCCCCACCCGTGCTCCCGTCCCTCTGTCCTTCGGTTCCACCAGTAATCCTGACTCTCCTTCCCTCAGTTTCTGCGGACGCAGGACGTTTCCGCTTCCTGGAGATGGTATTCTGAGGAGGCGGCGGAGGAGGAGGAGCTAGCGAAACGCGGGGCAAGCAGTGGCGTGGACTGTGGTTTACTCGGCTAAGGCGGGGGCACGCAGTGCAGGTCCTGAGCACGGGCTTTCGCGCGGTGGAAGTGGGTGCAAGGCGGGACATTTTCGCGGTTTGGAATTTTGGAGATTTTCGGGGGGGGGGATGGAGTGGGTATATGTGGCTTTGGAGACAAAGCGAGTACACCCGTCCAATCCGTGGAGATGGATGGATGCAGGGTGGATTGTGAAACGCTGGCAGCCCTACGTAGGGATGGGACAAAGAATGCTATGGCTGTCACGGTGAAACAGTGACACCGGGGCGAAACCGGTGCGCTTGACATCGCCTGTACCAAGGGCTGATGTGGTCATCTTCACCTGTCAAAGCTCGGATTCTGACGAGTATATTCGGGAGCTTGAGAATAGGTACCTGTAGAGCATCATCAAAAAATTCGCGAATAGCGGACAGAAATTCCGCAGAGTGCGTGTGGAAAGAACGTTGGGGAAGTGTAGATAACATTCCTCTACGCTGTTGTCCCCACGCGATTTGAGAATCCACACGTATGGGTGATATCTCGTGATCCATAAGCATTCACGCTGGCGTAAGGACATCCGCATTCTTCCCTTATTTCGACGGCATAGCGCGGCGATCCCTCAAGTCCTAACAATTGCGCTCACTGAGGTAATTAGGTAAGTATTGTAATATGTAATATGCTTGAAATGTTCAGCACAGTTGAAAAGAACAACCCCCCTTCAGTCTCCCAGTCTCCATCCATGCTGCTCATCTTCGGTCCGCCCGCAACCTGCAGCCACCGAGGAACAAATAGCATAGGTGGAAGTACGATACAATGCAGAATTTCAATATCCCTTCGTGCCCATCACCTCATCGGATGGTACTCCATAAAATTTAGTACATGCCCACCTTCCACCCCCCTATCCAGCGTGGCCAACGAGTCCCTCTGATGGCTAATCTCTGACAGCCTCACTCTGCTCCCTCCGTGCCTCTCCGCCCTTGTCTCAGGCTCAGCCAACTGACCCTTTCCCTCCCCGTCCGCTGGCAGTTCCGCAGGCACAGGGGTGTTCAGCAACTCTCCCACACCTCCCTCAACGGCCAGTCTACTCTTTGGTTCTTCTACAACCCTTGTCATCCGTCCACCCCACGCCCCCGAACAGACCCGCGTAGAGCGCGGTGAGAAACTCCACCTGTTCGCGCGCGGGCGCACGCTTCTATCCACTGGCGTAGATTCAGCCTCAGCCTCAGCCTTCCGGGTGGGTCGCCTGCGGCAGAAGAAAAACCATCCGGAGGCGAGGAAGAGGAATGCGCCGAGGATGCCGAAGGTTGTGCCAAGAGTGAGAGCGAGTGAATTCGTTTTGGGGGGAGCAGGGGTGTAAGTTGCTGAAGGGATAGGAGTGGTAATAGCGGACGCTGTGACTACCATACCAGTGTTGGTCTCTGGGACGGTCGGGTCAACCAGAGATGCAGTTGGCGCGAGGACATCTGCCATTGACTCGATCGTAACCGGTGTGTTGATGGTCGTCAGCACAAGGGTAATCGTCTTGACACTCGCACTCGTGATCGACTTGGCTTTAGTAATTGTCGCCAGTGTAGTCTCCAACTCCTTCAGGCACTCGTCGGGGTAATCGCAGGCATTGATGCTGCAGCAACCTGCGTAGCCGTTCACCGCACAGGTGTACCATTGTTTACCCGAAGGACAAGAGCGGAATTGGCGCCTGCTATGCGGTAGTGAGGACATGGTGGTGGTGGTTGTAGAAGAGATGGTGGTTGTCTGTGGAGGAAGGATTGGGTGGTGATAAAGGGATTTGTGGGTGACAAACGGTAGTGGAGATTGATGGAGGCTGGTGTCAACGGGAATACCAGCATGTCAAAACAACGAAGGTGCGTAGCATTGGCCCTGGAACAGTTAATCTCTCTTCCTTGGTCGAAACCCCTTGCGGCTGCCCACCTAGCTTTGCTGCTTCTGTCAGAGAGTATGTGGAAGTGACGAGAATATTTCAGGATCTATTCAAACCGCGATAAATACATATCCGGATTCTAGGCACTTGTTACTTGTTCAAAAAAAAAATCACTGGTCAAGTCGGCACTCTTCATACTGCATACCGCTATCACGGTTAGCCCTGTTTGCAAAGTCCAAGAAGCTTCTACAAAGATAACAAATAGCCCTGAGAGGTTGCTGCAACACAAGATTTCAAATAGAAGGTGCAATATGTACCAATTCCGCTTCTCGCGACCATGCAGGACACCATCCACTTATTTGATCTGTGGAGCACTATCCCACTATCATTGGAACAAATCTCCTCACTGAATAAACACCTGGCTCGGACACCAAAGTCATCCACGCAGCATCGATGAAATATATCTATGCCCCACACTGCATAAACAGAACACTCGCCGAAGGGTAGAATTTCTAAACAAACATACAAACATTCTAATTGTATTGCGTGATGCCTATGACTTATCAAGTAGGTGTACTGTAACGAGGCTGGACTGGTGGGCCAGGTAGCGAATGGCGGGGTGGCGAGCGGAATGAGCGCCAGCGCGTAGCGGCAGGACAGCCGCGAGCGACGGCGCGCGGCGAGAGGGAGGCGGCGCGCGGCGAGACAGGAAAAAGATCACAGGTGAGGGCGAGAGAAGACAAGAAAGAAGAGATTCTTCTGTGTATGGCTAGGCTAAACAAGACAAAGGAGACAAGGCAAGACTACGGCGTACGGAGGTCTATAAAGATCAAAATGTCACGTTGTGAATTAGCAAAACCTAATAACATGTAGACGCGCGAAACCCGAAAACCCCTGAACGCCTAACCACCCGTGGTAAGTGATGGCTCGTGATCCCTTTTGCAATCCACAGCCAGCGATGCAAAACCAATCAAGTTTTTTTTTGCCGCTCGCAGATGATAGATAACACCCTAGCGAGTCACCTCCCGTTATCTGATTCTCTATTGGAGCGTTTGTTGTCGAGGTATTCACAGAGCCGTGGTGGTGGAAATGGTTGGCGGTTACGATAGCCGCAGGGCTTCGTTCAGTAGCGAGGGTACATGGACAACGACCGCCAAAGGGCCCTCGTTACATGAAGACATCCACCTCGGGTTCGAGAGGAGCGACCTCAAAGACTTCCTGAGAATAGTGCTTCGGTGTGGAGGAGGACAGGTACAGTGTATTCTTGCCCGGCTCCTTGGACAAACTCACCCGTGAAGAGGTTGCGAATGTCGATCCTGGGCGGGAATGATCTAGACAGGGGAGAGAGCAGCCAGTATTGAGAAGTGCGCGGATTCGGCACCGGCCGTCGGAGTCCCTGTGGATCATCTCCACAATTGGTCGCGAGCCGTATCGTGGTTTATTAGACACTGTTAAGTCCTTCGTAGGCGGATTTAGTCGTCTTTGTTTGTCCTGTGACCCTAGTGGTTGGTCAGAGTCAGGTATTTCCCTAGATATTCCGCATATTATCGTGGGAGCCCTGGGCTGCGGCGTGTCCGGGCCCTTCAAAAATCCTCCTCATCCTCCGGCTCAGCAGTCCAGGCAGTGGGGAGTGGGGTGCCCTTGCTGGTGGTCTCACTCTTCTTTTCCCTTTCCTATCCCCTGGTCTTTCCATCCTCGCCAGATCCCTTCCCGAACACTAGCACCCTATCCGGACCCGGATGCAGATCCCCGTGGCTCTTTCCTTGCCCAAGCACCTCCAACGCTTTTCTCCTTTCGACGCGATGTCCTGCTTCGTACGGTGTGGAAGAGCTATGAGAATGGACCCCACGTAAGGGATCTTAACAGGAGAGGATGGGAAAAAAAACCCATCCAAACGTGAGGAGAGCGGCCAAGAAATCGCGTGTATTGTTTGGATAGTAGTCTATCTTCCTGTAGAACCGTTTATGCGTGGTGAAAGAAGTCCCCAACACACAAAAACTAACCCATCCCAATCTCCAAACCCCAACAGCCAGCCCTACCGCAACCTCCTGGTTCTCTGCAAAGCGCAAATCCAGAATGCCTCCCGGTATCGCTTGATCGCTCTTTGCCTGGAGACCCTCGCCCGTGGCACGCCGTGCATAGATGTTGAGCGTGCCAAATTCCGTAAGATAGGCCTTGATGTCGCCTTTGTAGCGAAATTGGCGTAGGCTGTTGCTGCCCTTCTAGGATCTCGGTACTCACCCTGGATTGCCGCTGAGTAGGCGTTCCAATTGTCGTCATCCCACAGTGCTATCACCCCCACAGTCCGTACGACCTGCGGTTTCCATCATGTAGCATCACCAGTTTGGTGATATCAACCTTCCCGCGTGACGGGAGATGTTTGGTACGTATCAAGTTTCGACAGAATGCATTCACGCTCCATGTTGGACGCCGAATCGGCAGGCTGCATTTCGTCGGAAACTCGTGAGCATCTACAGCCCAATTGTGAAGCAGCCAGCGGGACGCTGCATACGGCAATGGTAACACAGCTCCCTCCCGCCTGTTTTGTCATTCATTTAATTCGTACAAGATAACGAAAACTGAACACGCCAAACAACACCTATGAAATTTTAACCGTACACCCAGCCGCCTCTCTCACTTGCGGTAGTAGATCTTCTTGAGCTGGAAATGCAGTTGGAGGATCCCCTTCTCGAAGCTGCTCTTGAAGCCGCGCTCCCGCTTAGCAGAGTAATCCCATTCCTTATCCACGATCCTGAACGCGATGTCTTCGTACGGCGGACCCGCAATGAAGCGGATGAGGCACGTATCCTCCTCGCCCGCCGGAGCAAAGCTCTGTCCACGCTTCCTCCCCCCTTCTCGCTCGATCCGGTAGGTCGGCGCCTTCGACTTGTCGATGAGGTCTGGGTAGAAGATATTGAACTTATACCCCTGGACGACCTTGGGTGGTGGGTTGTCGTGATCGTAGTGAGTCTGATTGTACTTGTTCCACTCGTAGCCCATCTGCACGCGGTTGAAGTAGCGGGGCTTGCGGGGGCGGTATTTGTCCGCCCAGGCGGGCTTGGCGGTGGACACTTCTTCCTCGCCAGTGAATATCTCTTCGTTGTCAGAGACACCGCGAGCAACTTCTCGCTCGTAGAGTGCCTTAGTGGCTTGCGAGAAGTCGTCGTTGAATACTGCTGCAAATCGTGAGGTAGGGGCGACGGCAATTGACGACTCTGGTTTCGAGGGAGGCGTAGGCCAGAGAGACTTGGTAGACACGATCTTGTCGTGCGGGCGAGGCTTGTGTGGGACATAACCCATCTTGTGAACCTTCTTTCGGTCCGTCGTAATGGAGGCGAGGAATTCCTTCTCATCAACAACCTCAAAGCCTTTGTCTTCGTATCGGAGCTTCAATAGAGGCTCTGGGTCCATCCCGCGGGAGTAAAGCATTACAGGCGCATCGCGGTACGTTTTCTCGGATCTCGGGTTCTCGTTTCCTTCTTCGACCACATCCTTTGGCCCGAGAATTGCCTCTAATTTCTGCCGAACCGTCTCAGCCTCTTCTTGCTGTTGCTTCCGCAATATCGCAAGGCGGTTGGCGATGACACGTGAGTAGACGTTCTTGAGACTAGCCTTGGCTTTCCAGATGCGCAAGCTGCGCAGGAGTTCGTTCCAGTAATCGACGTCTATAGGCTCATTGGAATTGAGCTTTTCCACGATCTGTTCCTCCAGTATTTCGAGTTCGGAGAGCGCTTTACTGCCAAGAAGTCTGTCGATATCGCTTGCAACCGAGCCCACCGCGCGGTTTCCCTCCGGGTTGACGCTATTCAGCTTCGAGCGACGGTCGGCACATAGGATCTTCATAGTCTAAACATATCATCAGCGCTTCATCCCCCACGAATCCGCATACATTGAACAAAATTCACCCTCCAAAACTCATTATTAACCCGGTTAGTCTCGAGTGAAATATACGCTTCGATATCCGTCTGCAACTCTGCGAGTTCCTTCTCCCCCAAATTCTCTAGTATGCTCTCCGGATCTACGACATCAAGATCATCGTCGGATATTTCATCTTCAAGCGGATTTCGTTCCGTATCATCGATGACACGCAGATTCACTGCAAGCCAGTCAATCGGCTTTGCGCGGCCCTCCTTCACCCGAATCTCTGCCTTCTTCTTCGCCTGCTTAAGCACGAACACGTCTTCCTGTTGGACCCACTGACGTGCCTGTTCCGCCTCCTGCAGCGCGTTGAGTCGCGTCTGCTCTTTCATGTTCCTATCGTGCCGACGGCGGTCGTCGTCACCACCGCTAGTTTCCTCGGGACGGGACGACCGACGCGCTTCTTTTCCCTTACGCCATGGTGGAGGAGAGCTCGAGCGCGTACGTTTGCGAGAGGTGCGGTCCTCGACGACGTGATGGCGGTATGACATTTCGTGATTGTTGGTCGGCATGAGTGGAGGAGTTTAGCAGCGGTGTTGCTTTTAGTGGTTAGTTAAAACTAAACCACTCCCTATTCTCCCTAGCGCTGGATAATCCATGCAACTTGTCGTCGCTCCTCGGCTCACAGTACGTTACATCAATAGACAGCAACATCCATCATCCAACGCGTCAACATAATGGGCAGACGGAAGACTTTCCTTGACGAGTACGCCTCCGACTCCGACAGCGGCAGCGATGACCAAGATGATATCCTTCTCCCCGGCGCAACCCAGGACGAACAAGATGAAGCAAATCAATTTGCTGGTCGTGGTGGCCACCGACGCAAACGGCGGCGGACAGGAAGGGAGGCGCGGGAGGCTGCGGCACTCGGCGTGTTTGGCAGTGAGAGTGAAGACGAGAGGCCCGGAAAAGGTCGCGTGTGGAAGTCAAAGAATTTGAGGAGTCGGGGAATGGACTTCGTTGGTGCTGGGCAGAACGTCGAAGAGGATGACGATGAAGACATAGACTACGAGGAGGAGGCAAGAGTGAAGACCAGCAGTGGCTTGGGGTTTACGGGGGCCAGAGCTACGGAGGTAGTGGAGGAAGAAGAGGGAGAAGAGGAAGAGCGACCAACGTTGGGATTGGGCGCTGGAGGGAATCGTTTTGCACCTCCGAGCTTCCAACCGGCAACGGCGCAGGATGAAGATACGATGGAGGAAGGCTATTTCGTAGCGCAGAGCCGACCACGGCTCGGTCTAGGCGGCCGCGCATTCAGTAAGCACAACAGAGGTCTCGGTGTCGGCGCGGGATCTGGCGGCGAATCGGCGGCAGCTTCGGGAACCTCTACTCCCGGATCTATTGACGCGCATCCGGGGCTGGGCTTTGGGCCTACACCTGAGTCCGCCACTAGCACACCGCAAATCGCGACGCCTTTCGGTACCGGCTTTGTTTCTTCCTCAGCAGCAGCACGGGCTGCGATTCCTAAGTTCAACCCAGCTGCGCCGTCCTACGAAGCGCCTTCTGTTGTACGTCCCAGTGCGTTTGGCACACCAGATCCAACCGCGCGGAAGGGCAAAGGCAAGGGTCGTGGAAATGACGGTGATGGCATCCCCGCTGTGAATCCTAACAGTTTTGCCGCAAAGATGATGGCAAAGATGGGCTACAAGGCGGGAGAAGGTCTTGGCAAAGATCGCCAAGGTCGTCTCGAGCCTATCGCACCGAAAGTTAGACCTCAGGGTGTCGGTGTCGGTGCGGTCAGGGAAATGTCGGAGCAGGATAAGAAGGAGGCTCGGAGGGCTGCGCTTCTGCGAGGAGAGGTCTTATCAGACAGTGAGGAAGAGAGGGAGAAGAAGGTGCAGAGGAAGAGGCATGCTGGGTCTAACGGCACCACACCCGGTTCGACGCCGTTGAGGATCAAGAAGGAGAAAACAAAGTTCAAGACAGCAGAAGAGATTTCAGCGCGCGTTGAGGGTTTAGAGGTTCCGTCATCATTGAAAAACATCATTGATTTTACCGGTAAAGAGCAAAAACTTTTGTCTTCGGCAACTGGACTCATGGCACAAACACCATCGATGAACGACGAGAACACAAAACTCGCAAAAATGGCAAGACGGGACTTGGAGAGCTTCGCAGGGGAGTGGAAGGGGCTACAGGATCGAAAAGCGTTCATCGAAAAGGAGGAATCACGGCTTGGGGCTGATATCGACGCACAGGTTGCTGAGTTGAAACGGTTAGACAACATGGTCAATATTGCAAAGAAATTGCAAGGCTTGTCACTACGACGGACAACCGGCTCCGAGGCTATAGAGGCTCTTGTAACACAACTCGAGATGCTGCAGGTAGAGTTCAAGAATGAGATTGGAAGTCATGACCTGTCTGACCTTGCCGTTTCAGTATTGCATCCATTGGTATGTCCGCCCTTTTCCATTCTAATACCCGACATAATACTGACCTTCCCGCAGTTCAAAGCGGAGCTGGCAAACTGGGAACCCCTCAAGGATCCTTTCATGTATCGAGACTATTTTCGGCGTTTGAGCAGAGTTCTTGCTATTCGTTCGAAAGAAGACCTCGAATCGGAGTATGCCAATAATGGGTTTATTGAACGCAGCAAACACGCAACGCCATACGAGAGCATGATTTCGACTCTGTGGCTTCCTAAGGTGCGTGCAGTTATCAACAATGAGTGGGATGTCCACAAGCCCGCGCCGGTTATATCGCTCCTCGACATTTGGGGTTCCGTGATCCCATCCTATATCCAAGCCAATATCGTCAGCCAACTCATCTTCCCAAAACTCCGCGCCGCGGTGACCGCATGGAATCCCCGTCTTCAAAAGAAGAAACGGATACCGCCTCCCCACATCTGGGTGTTTCAGTGGTTGCCACACCTGAGTGGGCACAATATGGACGAGATCCTCCGTGAGATGCGCACCAAATTCGGCGTGATACTTGACACATGGGATCTCTCCCGCGGCACAATCGAAGGTCTCGAAGCGTGGAAGGAAGTTTTCGGTATGGATAAGCTGGAGCAAATTCTAATCCGCCACCTCCTACCACGTCTCGCCATGCGCCTCCGAGCCGACTTCGAAGTCAACCCCGCCGACCAAATCCTCCAGCCGCTCGAGGACGTCTTCAAATGGTCCGACTTTTTCAAGCCCTCCACACTTGGCCGCCTCATGGAAGCAGAATTTTTCCCCAAATGGCTATCCATATTACATCAATGGCTCACCGCCGACCCAGTCTTCACCGAAGTTCAGCAGTGGTATCTCTTCTGGCAGGATGTCTTCCCCGCGGACGTCCGCGCCTCTTCCGCTGTCATCGAAGGCTTCCGGAAAGGTCTAGACATGGTGAACGACGCCCTCGACCTTGGCGACCGCGCCGCCACAGAATTGTCCATGCCGACAGTCGGCTCCGCGAAGCCTGCCCGAAGTACCGCCAAGGTAGCTCCACCGCCGCCCAAAGCACCACCTCCAGCCGAAATGAAGGAAACAACATTCAGAGACGTGGTCGAGGACTGGTGTGCGGAACACAACGTTCTGCTCATTCCGCTACGGAAGGCACACGAAGGGAGCGGGAGTCCACTGTTCAGGATCACGGCCAGCGCGAGTGGTTCTAGAGGCGTGGTGTGCTACTTCCGTGGCGATGTTGTATGGTGTCAGGACCGAAAGGATAGGGAGAAATGGAGGCCGATAGGATTGGGTGGAATTTTGGAACGTGTGGAGGAAGGACACCGTTAGGAATAGTTTATATCTTTTATGAGGAAGTAGGGATGGATTGATTGAATAAGACTGGAAATGGTCGTGCAAGACTATGGTTGCCGTAATACGCCTTCACATGACTGGGACTGGTCGGGCGTAACGAATCACCTGAAGGTCGGAGCCAGATCCTCACTACTAGTCTTAGAGCCGAGTGATGAATACTCAAGCCCAATTGAACTCGAGACTTAAACCAGGAGTGGCAGTCGCGTGCCGCTGTAGGCGTGTATTTTGGCAATCATGGGCAGAACGAACGGGCTACAATATAATGCCGTGATATGTAAGTACCTGGCTCGTAGCGCCCTCAAACCTTGCCGATACATACCCAGCGGAGAGAAGAAGCAATAGCTGGAATCACTTTGGATTACATAGCTCTCATGCTCACGAGGGAAGACTATTATGGAGCTAACTACATGATAAGAGGTACCTACAGAAGGGGCTGTCCATATCGGGTTTCTAGTCGGGACCAAACTCAACAAACTAACAGGCTGTGACTTGAGCGTGTACTCTCTCGACTCAAATCCTGAAACACTCTAGATTCATAGTTGGACGGGAAAAAAAAATGGGATACACAGGATGGGTATTGTCTACAGACTTAGTCCGCTCCTGGTGGTATTGAGCGCCAAGAGAAGACAGAATCCAGTTCCTCCGGCACTGGCTCCGCTTTGCCGTCAATATCCGCCAATCAATCAGCCGACTTATCCTGTAGTTTGACTACCTGCTTCGTCGCTTCCTCGAATTCCGGCTGGTCTTCACAGTCCGAGTAAGAGAGCTGAGAGCGCGCATCTATCACCCAAATTCCTCAGCACCTCTCTCAATCAAGCACACGCAGACACATGGCATGCACTAACCGAACCATCTCTCGCCCTTGGGGATTAGGGGCTCCCCGTCATCCTCATCACCCACATGCTTGCTATTGATAGCCTTACCCTCTTCATTGAAGTCTTTGGATTCCTTCCTATGCATGACGCGCATGCGCGAGTGCAGCGCGCGAATGCACTCGTGCATGCACTCGTAAGACAGTAGTGGCACAGTCTCCGACTGGCACAGCGCCGCGAAGATGGCGTCCGCACCGCATCGAGTCAGCTCGGGCGACTTGACGTGCTCCAGAAGCTCCTTGTGGGTCATCCCGGCAATCGCGACGGGCTTGGGACACCTGCACAGGTGGAGACGGTTAGACATGCTGTCGTAGAAGGTATAAGAAAGGTAGACCGGGTTGTTTTCAATGGTCTCGAGCTCGTGCTCAAAAACTTCGTAACGAAGAATGTAAGACTTGCGACAGCCGTCAGTCTATCTGAGCTGTATCTGTCGTGAGATATATCAACTCACCCTGAGCAATGATCTGACGCTTTGCTTGGGCGTTCAGGATCTGGTATCCAGGCAGGTGTTTGAGCTCTCCTAGCGATTTATGAGATTCGATACAGGCCAATATCGCCAGCCCACGCACCTTCGGTCTTGTAAATCGTCAAGTCGCGAGTAACTAGTGAACAATCGTCTCTTTTTGTCCGCTCTGTTCTGACTACTGGTTAAATCTCACGAGGGAGCTGTTGATTCCGGATTGGTTGGGTTTGCCTACTAAACGCTTTCGCCTTGACAAATTCCGTGTATCGGAGAGAACTGTTGACTCGTAGTTCGTCCCGGTTCTCTGTCCGGCATTTGATCAGCTCACCTCGTACTCATCGGTCTCCACCACTCGCACACTCACCTTTTTTCGTAATTCTCTGTCGTTTGGTGCGCTTAGTATCGTGAGTCGTAAAGCGCCTCTCCCTCCCGAGGTGTTGAGTCCCGGCTGCCCCGGTGCGGTATGTGAATGTTGTAGTTGTGCTCTCTACTCGTATCCTGCGAGGTTTGGTGGTATGGGGAGAGAAGCAGAGAGATTAGAAGGAAGGAGGAGTAAAGAGACAGAGAATGTTGTGTGTTAGTGGGAGCTAACAGAATCCGGGGCGGGCGAGGGCGGGCCAGAGTCATCGACGACATCGCCAGACGGTCGCCGCATTGCCAATTAAGCCGGCCATAACCACCGGTATCCAGCAGCTGTGGCTGGTGAGGAGGCTCCCTTTCTGGACCATGTACTCGCCGATAAGAAGATGTAAGCAAGAATCTAGTCGATCATGAGTGGAGTATACGACGGGCAAGACGGGTGATATTCGGTGAATGTCAATACCTGGCAAGGCCTAGCCGCTCGTCCTATATCACCGCACGGAAGTCATCCCATTCGATTACCAGGACCACGGAAAGAACGGTACCCCAGGAAGTATCAACCCCCCAAAAATCGCAGAACACTCCAAAACAAATGTAAGTACCAAACAAATGCAATAAACCAAACATGAAGCCTCCCGTAGTATACTCTAAGTAAATAGGACAAGCCCCCGTAGTCCCACCCCCCTCCCCCTCCCCCTCCCCCTTCCATATTCCCATCACTCATCCTATTGTCGATACCATCATCCGTTCCTTTCCGGAATTTTCCACCCGATTCTGGTTGGGCCAACAATGACGTCCGTTCGCCCCCGCTTGATCTCGGGCCGGCCGGCACCCTTCCCGTCAGTTCACTGCGGGAGAAGCCCGCACTTTTCGCCCAAAAACTCCACTATATCGTCGATCTCATCTGGCTCCTGATCGTGGGGACATCTCGTCAGTCTTCATCTTTCCTTTTTTCGCTCAAAGCACAAGGGAGGGACACATGATCGGGTGCAACAAGGAAGCGGTGAGGAGGAGAGTAACTAACCTTGTACCAATGCCCAAACTCTTTGTATCGTTTCCAGGTAACGTCCATCCCCAGTCCATGTCGGAGAGCGCTGTATATATTACGCCCCAGCTTGTAGTCCACGGTCTCGTCTCCATCGCCGTGGGCAAGGAAACACGGAGTCTTGAGCGCGTTCAGCAGCGACACCCCCGGCGGCGGCGGTGGCATCGACAGGTTCTCCCTCACGAACGCCAACGCCTCGGCCTGCTTTGCGGCGGACGGGGTGGGATATCGGGATTGTCGGGCCGGCCTCCGCTGCATCCTCAGAACAGCATCGATATGATCCGCCTCGACACGTCCGCCCTCCTCCTCGCTCTCGCTGCCATCGTCGATACCGTTCGACGGTCTCCCCGCAGATGCCCGCAACCCAGCACCAGACCTGAGTCCGCAGATCTCGCGGATGTTGCTAGCAAACGGTAACCACCCGCTCATCCCCACGAAGCCGCCTAGCTGATGACCTAGCGCGAGGAGCACATGCAGTGCCGTTGCGCAGCCCTGGCTGATTCCTCCGATGATGATATGGTCATGCGGAATACCGCTGCGCACCTCGGCTTCGATCAGTGCCGAGAGGTGGGCGACGGCTTCCCGCAAGCCCTCCTTCTGCAGGTGGCCCTGCTCCTCTGGGAAGGTGAGCGACGCTGTGTCGAACCACTCGTTCATGTCCTCCCTGAAGGTTGTCGAGTAGCGCTTCGCAGTGGTGGGGAACATGAATTTGAGGCCCGGGTACAGCGACGGCAAGCTAAACCCGCTGGAGGGCGTGGCGATGTAGAGGCCTGAGCCAAAGGAAGGCCCACTGTCGCCCCGGCCATGGAGAAGGATGAGCGTGTGAGTGTGCTCGCCTATGGGAGAGACCACGAATGGTGTGGGAAAGATGCGGGGTTCGGCCATGGCGCTCAGGCAGACCTGGCGGTGGAGTGTGGCGGAGATGGGCGAGGCGGCGACGGACAGTCGCAACTCGTCTGTCGGCGCGCCCGGAACGTGGGGAAGGGGGAGAAGAGGGACGGCAGGGCGAGGAGGATCTGGCCACTACCCACGGGATAATCGCCAGGCTCTCAACCGAACGACGACGAAAAAGATGGGATGGGGGAAGGGGGCGGAGGGTGTGTGCGGAGGGATTTCGAACTGAGATGGAAGGAATACACCAGATTGGCGAAGACGGTCCTGCCCGTCAAGTACTATCCGGCTGACAACTCGTTGGCCGAACAAAGGATATTTGGCGAGGGGAAATGGGAGGGGCTTGCAGTACGGAGAGGAAAGGCTCGTCCGGATTTTGAATCGGCCCCGCCTGGCGTACATATGTACATATGTTCACTGTACGTTTCTAGCTGCCTGCAGCCAGCTCCCATTAAACGTAACTTAGGACGCGCACCAAACTTCTCGTCCCCGACGTTCCGCATGTCGAAGGGAGCCAGTGGGATTTCCTCCCTCGCTTCAGCAATTCCTCGACGGCCGATAGATGTCCGGCGGAGCCGTCGTATCCGGCGGGCCACAGTGTCCCCAGAAGCGGGCGGGACTCGTTCGTCGTGCTCTTCCCCGTCACAAAGTGACGGCCATCCCGCTTCTTCGCTCTGCCCGCACCGCACAGGGATGGAAGCCCGGCACGCCTCGAGGAGGATCCGGCAGGACCGCCGGTAATTGGCTGGTGGAAGGATATGCGTGACTAGCAGTGGGAATCCTCTTTGGGGTGAGGGTGAGACATAGTTGACACGCGCCTTGTACACGGACATGTTGTAGATCTCGTCTCCGAAGTACGAAACGCCACCGCGCCGCCGGCCAGCCAGTCACCAAGCCGACCAGCCAGCTTTTCGTCGCCAGCGCTTTCGTGGCCGTACGGCCGTGGTTGCGGGCCGGCGATGGCACGGTGCATAATCTCGGGCTTGCGACGAGGCGGGTGGATGGCCACGGGAACTTGTCCACATGTATGTACCGCCGAACTATGCGTTTTGTGGGCTAGGACGGCTAACTAAAGGTCAGTATCTATCGAACCATATCCGCTGCTGGCGGAGCTGGTCCTTCTGGCAATAACCCGAACCTCACGGCCATGGTGCGGCCACTAGTTGGCAACTGGGGATCCGGGGCACGGCGATGCACACGCACAACATCTCGTCCATCACTGTCATGTCTACATACCTAACGCGTACATCCACATTTGCCACCGGTCACACCCCATACGCGGCCCTGATGATCGTCAAGACCACAGCCTCGATGGGAAGGGAGAATCGGAACACAGAGTGCACTGCACGTTCACTTGCAGTGCAGTTCGCCGCACGAAACGGGATTAGCCAGCGCCCACCACTCCACCTCCCAGGCCGTCCAGCCAAACCTAGGGTCTCAATAACCAATGCTGGCTGCAGCAGAGGCTCAACTATCTGCCTACTCTGTACGGCCATGGCCGACGAGCCCCGAATCCTTCTCCGCAGATTCCAGAGGACCACAGATACACACCGTATGCACTTGCGAAGGGGAAACGAAAACGGCAACCAAAAAGGCAGACAAAAGGGCGAGAACTACGATAACGATAAGCCTGCATACTTTTCTCCTATGTAGATGTCCCCAATCCCTAGTTGTCCTATCCACGATTACTGACCCTGACCCCGTCTGAAACTACCGTGGAGGACCCATCACTATCGGGCTTCTGAATCTGATATGGCGGAAGCATGGGATTCTGTTTGTGGAATCGAGTGGAGCCGTTGGAGCGGTCTAGATCGCCAACCACTCACTGGCGGACAGCTCTGGGCTCTGCCGGCAATAGTTACAGCGTACCTATGCACATAACTCAGTTACTCGCGACTGCCCCGTCGCATATCTAAAACCGAAGGGTACGGCGGAGGATCCTACCGAGACATGAGAGCAACACACACCTGATCCTGATCCGTCACAAATTGGCGGACCAGGGAGAACAGGCCACCCAATATACTTTACGATCTATGGTGGCTTGCATACGTTTAATATCCAGTCAATTATCCCCTAAGGCTAGCGTGGGGTAGCTGTCTTGGCACGAGTGCTCTCTCATGTTCGTGTGTTCTTCACGGACAAGGCCTGTTGGAAAGGGTTTGGGAGTCTTTCACCATCCTCCAAGTCCGGGCTTCGAGGCGAGGCGACCTTGTGGTAACTAACCACAGGAGAAACCACCGAACTTCCGGAGCTGCGGCATGGGATTCCTCAGTCGAACTCAAGAGCACGCATTGTCTTGGCTGTTTATCACCCGCGACTAGCTGCAGGGCAAATGCCGCCAGCGGAAAAAGGCCCATCCACAGAATCTGACCCCTCTCCGCGACTTTTTCCCGCACTGCTCGAAGAATCCGCCATGATCGATATGTTTTTTTTTAGGACTAGCTGCGTGGTGAATACGCCTATATAGCGAAGCGAGCCATCGGCCGAGCAAAGTATTCCGCATAGAGTGCATACAGAGAAGTCTCCACTAGTTTTTTCAGTTTCGCCTTTTATCTTCTCGGATTCGATGTTCCGGCGTCCACCGGAACCACCAACTGACCAGCTCCGAAATCGTTCATCGGGGGGCGGCGGGGACATATACTTTATGCACACCACCTGGTTCGGGTCTAGCCTGTCCTCTCTTTCCCCTTGCAAAGGAGTCTTGTGTTACCACATGGGAAAGTTATCTTCTTATCCACCAAAACGTTGGATTTTGGATCTTGGGGAAGGTGTGGGCATCAATCCCACGTGTGACAGAAAGCCGTTAGAGATTTCGTAGATCAACACATATGTACTGCCCATTGGAATTAGAGTAGAGTGGAGTAAGAGTAACAGACAGCAGTTTGATTCTTTTGACATTGCGAGTAAATCCAACTGCCGAGAAAGTGTGTACATACATACTCAGGTCTATGCGTAAGTACATATGTGGAGGGGTCGCAGATGCAAAAGTGCTAGCGATACCTTTTACACGTGTGGAGACAAGCGATTACAGCAGAGAGCTTCCATGACTTCCACATCGTTCAGATGACCCCAGGCAAGGGCGAATACGACGTTGCCAGACATAACTCTACCCACAGTCACGATGATCTTCCAAATACAGATCGAACGGATATGGACTGGAAACATTCCGAATAAGCTCAAATTGGTCTATGCTTCCCCCCCCCCCCAAACACGATCCTCTCGCTCTTTCCTCCACACGCCACGCCTCTCTAGCGAGAAAGCCTGGTAGTAAATGAAAAAGAAAAAGAAATAGCGCCTGTCAGACCCCCTCGCTCCGCCTCGAAAAAAGGGATACGGAAACTCAGATCGAGATCATCACACCCATCCCTAAGGATCAAAAAAAAACAGGTTTTACTCTGGGGCAGCGAGGAAACAGATCATTGTGCAGGTTGGAGATTCTGTGGCTCTTGTAAAGAGTTTAGATGAGTCGATTTCCTATAGAAATGATCCCCAGAGAACATAGTTGCATTAGTATATGATAGCAACCATTTTGATTGTGGAGGTTTGGGGGTACTCACTATGAAAGGTCGGAGCAACGCCGGCCTTTTAACGATTCATGATGAGGCTCAAGTCGGCGAAAATTGTAACTCGCGAAGGCACCTGCCGGCTTGGCTTTGAGCGCAGCAGCAACTACCAACAGGTCACCTACCACCCTAAACCGTCGATTCGACAACCTTCAAAGAAAGAACCGCAATTTATTTCCAGGCAGCTCTTTAAACCAGCGAACGAAGCAAACTTCTCCACAATGAACGCCAGCACCAATCGTCGTTGACTAGTGAGTGATACTGGATGTTGCAACACGCCTCCTTCCCTATTTGCATGCTCTACTATCATTCTAAGTACGGAGGCTGACCGCACTTTATATACTCTAAATATTCTCCGTCTTCAGCATCCGATTGGAACCGTCTTTCTTCGAACGAGTATCTACGAGTGAGGGCTTGTGTAACATTCTATCTAGTGAAAGGCTAGACACAGCCCGTGAGCGACGATCCATGACATCTAGTCCAGAAAACAGTATCACAGGAGGCCCTGGGGATGGGACGAAGAGAATTCTATCTCTGGAACTTCTGGGAAAAAGATGTTTCGCATCTACTTATCTGTGAGTACGTAACTGGGCTGAACTGGTGAATCCACACGCACAGGAGAGCATCCCGGCACCGCCAAGCGGTCAGAAGGTCTTGTAGGAAGATACAAAGGAAGTCAATGTGCACCCGGAAATTAGTTACTTACGTACAACGATGCTATCCTAAGCACACCTGGATAGACGGAGACTGCCTCTGAGCGTCCAACATCTCACATCAAGCAGCGCCTGCACGACACCAATCCGGCGTGAGAGCGGACAATAGAGCAACAGGAGCGTCGACAGGAAGAAACATTGGAACAGGCGTTGGTTTCTGGTATCCACCAAGTCCGAAAATGAGGATCCTGCGGTGTTGCAGCGTCCCAGAACTACCGCTCCCTAGAGATGAACTCTCGCCCACGTTAGCCCGCTGTCGCGTACAATGAAACCTCAATGGACAGAATCTTGATTGGCATTTAAAGATCGAGGTACTCATTCGAACAACACAACTAACTGGTTTCAGTGAGCTAACACCCACAGCAAGGCAACCTGCAGTTACGCTTATTCCGAGTTATCATCAGGGTCCGCAAAGCCCCAATCGTTAGAATATCCAAGTCCTTTCTTAGGCTCCTCGCCCTTGGCTCTCCTCTCCGCTCTTTCCGCTCTCTCCTCTCTCTTGGCCGCCAGACGCCTCGACTGCCTCTTTGTCTTCAGCAAATTCCTTTCGTGCTTGCGCTCCTGCTGAAGGAGATCAAGTTGCAGAGCCTTGATTTCGATGAGTTCCCTGATCACGAGATAGGACTCGCGCAAGAGAAGAAACTTGGCGTGAACCAACTCCTTTTCGGCAGCAACCCCGATAACTTCGAGCTTAGTTTTAAGACGGCGCAAATTGGCGTTCAGGCGCTGTTCCGCAGCCTTGTGGAACAGACCACTCATGGTAGGATAGTATCGAGGCGCCATTCGAGCTTGGTAAGCCACTTGGGCTTTCCGCCGGATTATGCTAGATGATTCAGATGCTGACGCCGATTGAACACGGTCCTATTCGGTCGGTTCGACTGCGTTACTGCCGGATTCGGAGACGACTGGCAGCATACGATGCGTACCTGCGAGGATGAACTTGTTGATGCAAGTTCTGCTGCGAGTTTACAGAAAATTGCGGAATCCGACAGATTTGATACCTGTGCAACTCTATGAAGTCTCAAACTAATAGTGGAACTGATTTACTCCGTCAACGCTGCGCCGATGTTGCTGCGGTTAGAAGACTGGACTAGTTACCTTGCCCTATGAGGGTTAAACCTTTGCGTTTAGATGGCGACGGTGCGCCAGGGAGCAACACAAGTTAATGCAATTGGGGATGTCAAATTGTTGACCCTGTAGAGCGCTGCCCTCTTTTGCAGCGAATGGCAGTGTCTCGGTGATGGAGGTGGGGGTGGGAAGAGGAGGATGGATAGAGAATGAAGGGCGGGACGGAAGGAAGAGGTGAGGAGGAGAGGTGAAGGCAACAGACAAAGGGCTTGCTTTCTTGCCCGTGTCCATCATCTTTGGGCTACTGAGCTCTGCTACCCTAATTCAGTGCATGGCCTCCGAGAAACTCAAAATTCCGGTACATCACCACCCACAAATGCTATATTACATGGAATTTTTGGTATGAACGACGGATATTACAGCCTGTAATTTGCGGGCTGTATCTAACTAGAATTTTACAGGTATTCCCATAAATTTAAACCTCAATAAGGATATCTGGCCGAGACTTCCTGTGTGGACGATTGGACAAGGCGGGACGGGTCCAGGATCCGAGTGCATTTCCATGATTGATATCACGGACAAATATTATCACATGTCACGTGCACCCGATTTTAGTTAGGCCCTTCTTGGTTGATTCTTTCAGCGCGTCCAAAGTTCATGTCATCCTACACACCCTACTTTATTCTCCCTTCGCCACAATGGCTGTAACTCTCCACACAACGCACGGCCCACTCAAGCTCGAGCTGTACTGCGAAGCGTGTCCCAAGACATGCGAGAACTTCCTCGCGCTTTGTGCATCGGGTTACTTCGACGACGTGCCGTTCCACCGCAACATGAAGGGGTTCGTCGTGCAGACGGGCGACGGCGAGCTCAAAACCGGCAAGGGCGGCAAGAGCATCTGGGGCAGCTTCTTCGAGGACGAGATCTCACCCGCACTGAGACACAACGCGAGAGGCGTCGTCAGCATGGCGAACAAAGGCGAGGGCACGAACGGGAGCCAGTTCTTCATCTGCTATTCTCCACAGGTGCATCTGGACGGCAAAAATACGGTCTTTGCAAAGGTGAGTCGCGGGATGGGAATCTGGAGAAATTGTTACTGGGCGCGCCCAGGATGCTAATGGGGCGGGCAACAGGTCATCGATCATGTGGATACAACATTAAATAAGATCGAAGGGGTAGAGGTGGATAAGAAGAACCGGCCCAAGGTGCCGGTGCGCATCCAACGCGTCACAATACATGCGAATCCCCTCGCCGAGATGGATCCGGGCGAATGAACATCAGATGAGTTTTTGTACATATGTATATCACATCATTTACGGCGTTTGGGTTGTTTACAATGACAAAACGAATAACTACCAACAACATATGATTACCCACCGCGTCTCCTCCTACATAGTGCCTCAGCTGCCACGATCACCGGTTTCTAGCTGCTCCGCGGATATCTGCATTCCTTCGCCGCGCCGACCTTCAGGCTGATCCTCCCGCACCCGGCGGTCTTCGCCAGTGTTCCCTTTCCATCCCAGTGAATCTTCCAACTCTCGGGCGCCTCCTTCGTGGGCACCTTGCAAGCAACCCACTTTTCGACCGGACCGTTACCGGTGTCCAACTTGAGCTTTCCACCATGGCGGCCGAACCCCACCAGCTGCGCGCCGGCGGGGATAAACCCAGAGTGCGGAGCGGTGAACCCGATCGGCTTGCTCTCATTCGCGAATACGTAGAGCGACTGCCAGCCGGTCGGTGTGGCGTGGAAGGACGTGAAGGAGATTCCATACTTGGGGGAGCCGCCGGCCACTTGATTGTTCTATCAGCCCTCACCGCCACTGGATTGCATATAGGGAGGAGGAGTGAGGAGAGAGGGAAGAGGGGGGGACAGCGTACACAGCAATGGCTCCGAGGAGATAGAGTACTTGATGTTACCGATGTAGACGTTGCCACCGGAGTACATGGCGTTACTCCAGACCAGACCATCCAGGCCCTTAGTGGTGCTGGTCAGATCGAAGAGCGCGGGCGTGTTACCGGCCAGGACGGCCGAGGGCGCGAGGAGGGCGACAGCGGAGAAGAGGAGGGCGGCGAACTTCATTATTGATTTTGATGTTGGGTTTATTTGGCGTTGATTAAAAGTTGATCGGTTGGTTGCAAAGGTGGGTGGGACAGGTATATGTATTGATTTCGATGTACTCGCTGGACTGATGAGTGGCGATTCTGTAGGGAGTGGGCGGGAAAGGACGAGTTTATAGCCCCCTCCGCGGAAGAATGGGACGATGATCCTATTCCCATGTAACTGGCGGTCGAGCGGTGGAACCACTACCTACCCGCTTCCATCCGCCATCGCTACCGGGAGCTCGGAGTTGCGGGCGAGTAGATATTGAGCGCATGTGGAAGGTATGCATGCCCATTGAACACCCTACCTAAGGTATCTCGAAATAAGATCATGAGCTCTGTATGAAGAGTTGAAATCGGAACACTCGACTCAACGCGATGATTGGCGGTTGACGTCATGCGGGTCGGGGAATCCGTTTAGTTGGGAACTCCGTGGGAGTGCATACGGATAGATGCGTCCATCCACCCTCAGACGCAAGGTTCAATCTACACAAGCAAGTAAAAATAAACACTGCCATAAACTGCAGGGCAGTCGGAAATCCAGCTGGAAAGTTGGAAATTGGAATAGCCCGGAAGCCTACTGCACGTATCTCATGTAGTGGGGCTCGGAAGAAATGCCGTGCCCGTTTGGATGTACGCACTCTAGCACGCCATCCTTCCCCGCCTAGATCTGTAGACGCAGGTACGACCTCCGTCATATCCACCGAAAATCCTCTGGCTGACGAACAGCCCATGCAACCAAAATCGGCGAAGGAGACCCGTCAGGTAGTATCAGCCATATATATACAATGGCTATTGAGTAACAAGTGCAGGCCTGTGGGAGCGCGCTGATTCTAACTATGCGGTCCTATTTGTGTACCGTTAACGGCTCGGACGGCATCGAGATCCGTAGTAGTACCCAGCTTCGACACGGCCTACACAGTCCCACCGGCAGTATATATCGCTTCCATCTGCTGACCTGTAACAACCTCCCAAATCCCAGGCAAAAATACACCCTCTTCGGCAGCCTCCTCCAGCACTTCCCTCGCCCTCGTATCCCCATCCTGTATCTCCCCGGCGCCCACCGCACCGTCCTCTATCCTGACCGCCAACTCCTTCACCTCGGCCTCCCTCTTTACAGCGCCGTCCTTCGCGCCTGCAAGCTTAATGGCGCCGCGGTAGAATACTCCCGCGTTCCTCCTCAGCACCGCCCTAATCTCTGGCGTGCACCCCTCCGTCCGGCTCCTGAGCAGCTCCGTATCGCCCCTCGCGACATGTATCCGCGCAGTCTTTCCACCTTCTAGAGCCGCTGCGGCAGCGAGGGCTCGCGAAGCGAAGGAGTAGTGCCTCCAGGCGGCAGTGGGAACAGCCGAGGCAAGGGAAATGTGGCAGTCCGACTTGGCACATAATGCACCGGGGGATTGAGACCATGGCCAGGTGTGCGAGAAGGCATCGGTTATGGTTGATTCCCAACTGCTGACAGTTGAGGCGGAGAGGGAGAAGCGGTGGGAGGACTCGGCGATGGCGGTTCGCGTGATGGCAGACGCGATGCAAAGCTCTGTCTGGCGGTCGGGGAGGGAGGAGTGGAGGATATACAGTTGTTGCAGTAGTTCCTCCCCTGACACCACGGCTTCCCTCGGGTCCGCGAGCAGCGGGAGGAGTGTACTCAGCGTTTTCAGTAGCTCCACAAGGGTATCCGCAATCACTCCCTCCGTCAACGGTTCCTGGACAACTGCGTACTCCTCTTTCTCCTCTCTCCGCTCCTCAACCAACTGCACCCCGCCCGTATCCATATCCATATCCATATCCTCATCCTCATCCCCCTTCCCCATCCCGTCCACCAGCATAGGATTGCTGTAGCTCTCAAAAATCTTTCTCTGTCGATGTAAACACTCCTCGAATATGCTCTTTGCCTTCAGCAAGTGCACGGCCGCACGCTCCCTGTCCGCCCCCCTCTCCTCTAGCAGAGCGTCAGCGAGCGCCGTATGGACCTGTGCGGTATTGAACAGCACATCCTCTCTGCCACCGCCCTCGCCGACCAGTTCCAACGCACGATAGTGCGCCTGCAGCACCCCCTCCCAATCCCAATCCGTCCCTGATCCTGCCTTCACCTCTGCCGCAGCAGCCTCAGCTATCCTGAACCGGAGTCGGGCGAGATTGTAGGCGGCATCGAAACCTTCGGCGAGGTTCAACGAGGTCTGGTACGCATCCGCGGCACGCTGCCAGAACCGAAGCGCTTTCTCGCCGTCGCCGGTGCTCCACCGGTCGCCGGCTTCTTCGTATTCTATCGCTGCGTCGAAGAAGTCGCTTGGAGTCGTGGGGATCTGTCGACGCTTCGACCTGGTATCGAATTTTTTGGAAGGCATCGACGTGATTGTGGGCGATGGGTAGGTGGTAGTGGTAGTCGTGTGGTAGTGAGTTTTGTAGAACTGAATTGGAGGGGAAGGGTATGTGTATCTAGGGTGGAACGACTGCCCTATAGGAGTGCCCTATAGGAGTGCCCTAGTGGAGTGCGGGGTGATGACATCTCAAATCTCCATATTCTGCAAAGGCAAGTGCTTCCTATATAAGACGCAAGGAGCGCCCAAATTTCCTGTATTCAACTTCCTCGATTCCGCCGCCATGCCCCGTTCTCCTCTCCCTTCCACTAGCGTACAGCCCAGCCCAATGTTATTCCAGATACCACTACTTCCAAGTCTACAGCATCCTCGCTCGCCAGTCACCACCCTCACGACCATATCCACAGAACTGAATTCCAGCAAACTACCCGCAACCCATCCAATCCCCCCAACCAGCCAATCAAATAACACAGAAGGGCATAAAAAAGAAGAGGAAGAAAGCGAAAAGCGATTAAAAACCAGCCCATAAATCGATACAACCTCTCACTTTGCATATGGGTAAAGAAAGATAAACGAAGGAATATGCACATCACCATCACCATCACCATCAATGCCGTCCATGCAAACCACAGCGCCTCCAGCTCGCTCGAGCAGAATGACAAAAAAGCCAGCGAACCCATCCCATAAGAAAGTGGAGAATAGAATGGGAATAGGGCCACGGGGAACAAGACAATCGAGAAAGAAGAAAAAACTCCATAAAAAAAACCAAGGGTGCAGACGGACTATTCACAGGAAAAGTGGGGGGGGGAAGCGAGTGCTAAAAGACACCGTCATTAGAAACAAAAAATCATTATTTGAAAACAGCAAAAAGGAGAAAAAAAGGTGCTAGGTTAATGTCGAGGCACGTTACGATCACCCTTAAACCGACTAGAACTCTTCTCACCGAGGGGGTGACCTAGATACTCTTCAGCTTGGAGGTCCGCACAGTAATTGTCATTCGGGCTCTGGCCTCGCGGGGAGGATTCATACTCTGGTGCCATTTCGTTCTCGATCGTTTTTTGCCAGTGATCGGGAAGGCAGACGCAGACGAGCGGGAAGGCTTTGATCTCGCCATCGCCTTCGGTGGAGGAGGGATCTCGGCCGTGCGAGCCGTGCGATGACCCGCCACGGCGGTGCGAGTGCGACGCCGACACGCCACTGTCACGCATTTCGCGTCTTCGGCGGGACACGTCTTCGGCACGGTCGGAGAGGAAAATTCCGGTTGCCCAGCCTAGGGATGTCAGTCAAACCCATGGTGAACGGAGAATGCGGCTTACCATCGTCCCAAATACCAACCACCTTCAACATATCTCCGCGGTCGAGCTCGAATTCATCGGGCGCGCGTGGTGCATATGCCCACAGCACAGAGACCTTATCACCCGGGTGGATATCTTCGTTAGAGTAGTAATCCCTAAAGTACGGCAACTGTTCCGAAGCCACGCCCGAAAGCCGTCCTGATCCCTTCTCACTCGGCGGAACTGGGGACGTCAGGCCTCCCTCGGACATGAGAACCGATGAACTGGACAACGACGCATTCCGCCCACGCGGCGGCGGATGCAAGGGCCTATGCTGTGGCGATCGGTCCCGGCGAGATACTGGGCTGTCCTGGAGTCCAAATTCGGAGGACGAAGACGATTGAGCACCAATGATTGCACGCGAGATATGCGGCGGTGCCGCGCTAGTGGTTGTAGAAGCAATGTCGAGCTGAGAAGTGCTACCCTCAAGAGCCGACATGCGGGCGACGCGACCCCCAGCAAGCGCTTCGTACCCGTGGCCGGTTTGTACTGGGCCCACCGTAGTGAAGGTCATGGACGGTGGTCCACGCGTGGGATGGTTGAAGATGCTGGCCTGACTTCCGTACTGATTCTTCCGTCTCCACCAGAATAGCAATGCGAACACAAGGAACCCGACAGCGACCAACGCTCCAATTGTGATCCCCGCAATGGCGCCACCACTCAACCCACTGACGCCATCACCGGGCGAAGATGTAGCGGTTGCTGTCGCCGTCGTGGTGGTTGTGGTGATTGGAGGCAGGTTCGTAAATGTAGGTAGAACCAGCCCAGCGCATTTCGTTTCGGCGCCCGAGGAATAACAGCAAGTATCCGTAGAGTTCGGCGAATTGTCGGCACAATACAAACACAATCCCAACAGATTGTCCCTTTGCTCGAAGTTAGCGACGATCCTCCCGCAGTATCTAGCCAGCATACCTAAAACCGCAATTTCCAAACTCATTGTCGGCTCCTAGGATACAAGACTGATCCAGGGAGTCGGGAGGCGAACAAATCGTGAAATCCGAGAAGATGATATCGAAGGCATCCTCCCTCGCGTTCGAGCACGTGTCTGGGTTCGACACGATCATCTGTTCACTCCTCCCGAACTGGGCCTGTATATATCATCAGACTCGATATTCACATCGAATCACGGGACACAAAACATACACAAGACTCGGCACAGAGCGGCGTCGCGGTTTCATCTGTCAGTCCGCAATCCACCCTCGAATCCTGTATCATCCTCGAGCAGAGAACAGTCGATGTGAAGCGAGCGTAGTACTCATTCGTATTGGGTAACGAAGTCGTGACATTGTCGCATCCGAATAGTAGACCATACCTACCCGCCCCACCGGCAAATCAGTAAGCTACTCCCCCCTCCATTGCCCTCAAGGATTCAACTAACTTGCTCGTGACGTAGTCCTCCTTTGTGAACGCCTCGAATTTTTGGTCGAAGTCGGTCAGGTTGGAGACAAATCTCAAAAACGGGCTGTGCACATCCACAATCAGAATCCCTCTTTTTGTCTCTCCACCCGGGCACGATCGAATCTCACAATTGACCCGTAAGGCGGTCCCCCGTCGAGATTTGTGCTTTCCCAAAGGCAGAACACATTGTGGATCCTGCGAGCGGTATACAATCCGCGGCAGCCAACGACGCAGCCAACAGTATCGCCGCCACCCCCATCCCCATCCTCCCGATCCCCCTCCTCTTGCTCCTCCTGCCCCCTCTCCGACTCATGGTGACTTGCTGTGGTTGTGACTGAGATGTTGAAGTCAAGATCAAAACGGCATGGCGATCCTTGCTATTAACACCAGAGGCGCTGGTCGTCATCGACCGCGTTCGTCCTTTCCCCCAGATGTGTGTTTGCCGTTTCGTGTATCGTCGTTTATGCTGAACCGAAAGAAACTGAACTAAGGAGTGACTATGAATGGGTACCGAACTGTCTAATCCGCACTTTCTATTGCTGGGCTGCTGGCGAAGGAGTGTGGTGGAGTTGTAGCATGGAAACAGGAGAAGCGAAGTGTGTGGTGTGCTCTGATCCCTTCCTCCCTCCTTCCTTCCTCCAGCTCTCCTCCTCGTCTCCTTAGGTACAAATGCTAGTCGGCGCGGACCCGACAGGACAGGGGTGCACCGCTCGTTGTGGTTCCTGCATTCGCACTCATTTTAATTTCGGGGCGAAAGAAGCAACCAAACGTTATGGAGGTGCTAGTCGGCCAATCACGGCGGCATGATATGGGGACGGCCAGTGGATAACCTCGATTTCGCCATTATGATGCGGTGCTTGGAAATCTGCAGATGAGAGGAGACGATCCCCTTTGCCGCGCGCACAGAAATATCTGCGCGTAAATACCTAACGATGGGTCTCTTGTTGGCCCCAAAAGTCACTTGAGGAGATGGACAAATGAGCTGGTCAGACAGTCCTGGGCGACCACCCAACCTCCTGTCGGCTTGTACCTATCGGCACATCGGCTATCACTCGCAATTCCCACCCGCCTTCCCGTCCCTTCGCCAGCGACCAGCCCTTCTCGGTGGAGCACCCTGTGTATGTAGTAGATGCGACCCCGTAGCCCCCCTTCAGCCTGGCTCGACTCCGTGATACCTGCCGTAAAAGCACACCCGTGTGCATGGCCATCCCCGCGGTCAGCTCAGGAGGACGGCCAGGAGTGGATGTTGGATAAGCCATAGCCACTGGTCAGGTATCGGGACCTATTTTTGTCATCCGAGGAGCTTTTTCCGTCGTCCAGCAGGCGGAAGCCAGCCCAACTTACATACCCCACATAGGTTTCAGGCTGGACAGGAAGGAAAGAGAGGGGAGACAGAAGGTGACGAGGGAAGAAGAATCAAAGAACGTGGCCTCGGCGATGCTGTCGCTTTGGAATATCACTCTCCCCCCACGGAGTCCACGCTCCTGGTCTTGACTTCTGTCTCGGGCGTAGCCGGTAGGGAAGATGCCCCCGCCAGTTCTTCACCTGATTGGTGGCCGTCTATGATCTGGATCCTTATCCCTTAGCCACATCTGCTATCAGCATCATTCCTCCTCCAAACACTCCTGGGAACACCTCTACTCCTCAGCAAGAGATCATCCATCAAACCACGCAAGGAAGGTCTGATACTCGTCCCAAACGCAATCTCGCTACTGGGTAGGCACGTACGTATCAAAGATTTTCAATCCAGCGATCCATCCAAAACATTTAGTTTGTGGTATCGACATCGACACCGATAAAGTGCTGACCAGCCCCAAAATCACTCACCGCAATCCCCACCACAGGTCGATTGATGCAGGTCAAAGAATCCAAAGATGTATAACAAAGGTAACGTAAGGGATACAACACGCACAAAGTCGCAAGCACTAAACATCCATCCTTCACACAGCGAATCCAAAGTACAACGGCTGTCACTCGACTCAAACGCACCAAAGCAAATGATACTCCCAACGCCAGCCTTCCACGTAATGCACGTAAGTACCTGCCTTACTCCCTTCTGCCCATCGGCTGCCTATAAGATGACACAGCTTTTCTTCTTCTTCCTCTTTCCGCCGATTCCCACAGCCGGTCCCTTTCCGTTGACACCTATCGTCATATCCATAGCAAGATTGAACACCTCATTGACGCCAACCATCTCCTTGCTCGAACACTCGGCGTAGGTTGCACTCATGCGCTTCGCGACCTCGTTGCCTTGCGCAGCCGAAACAGGAGTCATCCCGTGAGTGCGCAAGAGCTCTATGACGTTACGGTTCTTGCGGAGATCGGTCTTGAGGCCGACAAGGACTACAGGGGTTTGTGGGCAGAAGTGGAGGACTTCTGGATACCACTGTCGCGATCACCCATATAAGCGGATGCGTCAACGGGAAAGAGGGAGTGGGTAGGGGCTAAGGGTTACCTTGTCGAGCACATTCTCGAGCGAGTGAGGGGAGTCGACAGCAAAGCAGACAAACAGCACATTGGTCTCCGGGTAGGAAAGCGGGCGGAGACGGTCGTACTCCTCCTGGCCGGCAGTGTCCCACAATGCCAGCTCAACGGTTTTTCCAGAGTTGGGATGAACCTTATGCGTGATGTAGTTCTCAAATACCGTCGGGACGTATTTCTAGGGCGCGATGCGGGGTCAGATACGCTCGGACAATGGTGAGAGGGGATGGAGGTTGGGGGGTACGGACCTCGGGGAAAACCCCTTGCGAATATGCTATCAGTAGACACGTCTTTCCGCAACCTCCATCGCCAACGACGACAAGCTTTTTCGAGTACGCGGGGGTGGGGCCGGGTGTAGTAACTCCTGTGGAACGGGTAGCGCGTGTGTTTATGGTGGAGGTTCCGGACTCCATACTGATGGGAGTGGAGCTCTTCAAGCTGACGGGAGTGGAGCTACATCTGTGAGTGGGCCGTTGTTAGGGATAAAAAGAAACGAAATATGAACGTACACTCTGGAGATGGTCGATGCTCTTCTCATGACAGACGTTTAGATCCGATGCAGGAAAGGGTCGTTCGCAGCAGTGCTCTGCGGCTGCAAATTCTGGAAATGAGCGACTGGTGTGTTACCTACTTCTCGTAGCTGATAGAGGGAGCAGATTGCGATATACGTTCGGAAAATGCGGTGGTAGATGGTAGCAGAGATGGTTGTTTGTGCTCTAGTTGTGAGGTGTTTGTTCCTTTGTTGAGAAAGTGGTGGGTGAGCGTGAGCGAGTGCAAGTGGTAGTGTGTTATGAAGTGGGAGTGGTGACGTTTTTGAAGTGCTGGCAGATCAGTCCGCTGCCTGGTGCATCACCACAGCAACCATTCTTTCCAGCTCTAAACACGGACAGGCAACAGGCAAGCAGCAGCAAAAAAACATTCCCCGCCCCCTTCTTCTTCTTCCTCTTCCTCTTCCTCTTCTTCTTCCTCTGCTCGTTCTTGCCTTTCTGTTCCCGGCACGGCATTGGAAGCGAGTGATCTACTTTTTTGGGGGGGCGAACGAGGTCCGTCTAAAGCAACCAATTGGTCCGGTCCTCCTCCCCCTTAAACAACAATGGGGCTAGATATTCCGCGCAGTGCCATCTCTAAGAGCAAATGAAGCTGCTATATAGTTCCGAGCCGAGCGATGCTCCTTACTCGATTCCCCCTTCCTCCACACGGGCTTAGATATGAATGTGCATTGCAAATTCCGTCGCCCTCCTTTACATGCCTACTCTATGTACCTCCAGTTCTTGATTCACCTGACTGCAAGGTACCGCCATTGCAAGAGACTGAGAATATGTAGCGAGGTGTGTTGGAAAGCGCCAAACGCCAAACGCCACACGCGCTCCCGACGAATGCAACATACGCTGCTTGGGGATGGCGGGCACGCAGGTGCGCGCAAACTGACTCTCCCACACTGGCAATCGGTAAAAATATGCAACTTACCTCACGCATAATCTTCAGCTTATACTTAACGTATGTACTGAGATTCTGGATTCTTTAGGGCCTGTTCTTTTCAGTGTACATTTTTTTCTACCACACATCATTCCGTATATTACACACTCGGTAAGCGTTCGGCACAACGCGTATTTTAAAAATACGAGAAGCTAGGCTGGCCACAAAAAATAGGGGGGAGGGGTCTTTATCGGTTGTGACCCCCGAATTTTTTCTACGTTGCCCAGCAGTCAATCATCACAATACCCGACAATTCTGTTCTGTTGCTCACCTTGCAAACACTACCCAACATTGCCGTGCCCGTTGCCCAACACGAAGCTTCCGACCTCCGGCACGACAGGATTCCACCCCATCCACCAGTCTGACCGGCGGCCAGTAGCAGGTGCGGCGTCGCGATGACTAGTTCAGAAGTCGTATACGCGCCAGGGAGCGTATTGTGAAATACGCTTGGCATATAGGTACGCTACGGGAGCAACGGTTTCCAACTCATACGGATATTTTTTTCTGAGGGCCTGTTCTTTTCGAGCGTATACATCTATCTCGGTATTGACGGAGAAATTGGGTTAGCTGCCTAGCGTGGATGCAATGAATGTTACACGTGCTGACCCTCCACCAAAAAAAATTAACTCGACGTTCACCCATCTCAGTTTTCCCCTCCCCACATACAACACCCATAGACAACAATGCCAAGTAACAAACGCAAAGATCCCATCGGTGATGGTGATGTCACTATGAAACCCACCGCTTCGGACAACGAGAACGACAGCGGTTCCGATGTACCTCCTCTCATGTCCCGTTATCCCGCAGTCACACCTAACATATGACAGGATATGGACATCGTGGACGTCGACTTTGAAATGTTTGATCCGCAGCCGGCGCACGATTTCCACGGGATCAAAAACCTCCTGCGACAGCTCTTCGACGCAGACTCGGCCCTCTTTGACCTATCCTCGCTCACCGACCTGATACTCTCCCAGCCGCTCCTCGGCACAACCGTTAAAACTGACGGAAACGAATCCGACCCCTTCGCATTCCTGACCGTCATCAATCTGCACACTCATGCCTCCAGCCCTGCGGTTGCGACGCTCGCCAACTACATCCTCTCCAAATCATCGGGAAACTCTACTCTTCGCGCAAGACTGACTGGACTGCTCGCGCCCGGCAGCAGCGCACAGGTTGGGTTGATCCTGACCGAAAGGCTGATCAATATGCCCGTGCAGGTGGTCCCGCCGATGTACAAGATGCTTCTGGAAGAAATTGAGTGGGCACTGCAGGAGGGTGAGCCGTACAACTTCTCGCATTTCATTGTGCTGTCGAAGAGCTTTGTCGAAGTGCCGTCGAAGCTGGATGAGATGGAGGACCGCCCTAACAAGAAGGGTCGAAAGCAGAAGAAAGGGAAGAGTGAGACTTTCTACTACCATCCCGAGGATGAGACCATCCGTAGGAGGTGTGGGGAGGATAACGTGGCAGACTTTAAATTCGAAAAGGAGGGCGAGGTTGCGGATTCGAAGAGGGCGTTCAGTGATATGGGGATCAAGTCGCAAGGCCTCATGATGTGCGTGGAGAAGGACGGTTTCAAAGCGATGGTAGAGGATTTGGAGGGACTGTTCAAGCCGTGATTGTATGCGTAGCTCAGGTAGACTATTCGGTACAATAATAGATACGGCTATTTAACACGATACCCCCCTTTTTTTGTGACTTTAACCCAATACCCCCCATTTTCCATGTAGCTTCGTTCTCACTGGGAACAAGCCCCCATGGGAGCAGCAAAATGTGATTGTTTGCATCCAGTGTCACAGCAAAGAGTAGTATCTGTCGAAACTTGGCCTTTGTGAAGGTGCCGTCACAGACCATCATTGGTAAACACCCATTTTCGAAAGAGAGCCTGGCGGCAGAGGGGCAGATGAAGAAGTTACGAAAACGTGAGGTATCAGGATCGATGTCTACCTTGACGTATCCCACTGGATCCGCTTGACAAATTATCTCAACCAACAGCCCCAGTTGCCGGAATTGCTCTCGCTCATCAATCGAGGTTCCGTTGATCGGTCCAAGCACCCGGTGTGCGACGTGATATGAGATCGACTGATTGTACTCGTGATTGATTGCCTTAACGATCTCCTTGGGCTTTGTCACACGGTCTATTTGCATGATCTTTGGAACTGTCGCCTGCAAGAAAGTCTGCGTGCTGACACTCCTGCGTTTGCTAGGTAGAAGCCCGACACACGCAGTGTGGGTGTTATTCAGAACGGTAACCTCGATGCATCCAACCTTTGCCTTCTTCTGCGCTCGTATCCGGAAGGTGCATTCCTCCACCCAACAGACGACTAGGTTGACCGAGTTGTCTGACTTCTTATACCGGATATCGAAATGTTCTCGTGCAGACCACTCGGCCATTGCCGCTTTGAACTCAATGAATGTTGCAAACTGGTCACCCAAGCCGATTGCTGCATCGCTTGGCCCAGCTCCGTTTGCGCTCTTTGGTGGTTGTAGGGTGGTTGGTTGCGGTACGGGGCGGGGCAGAGCGGTTGTGTGGGGTGGGCGACACAGACGGGGTGGTGGGCGAGAGAGGGGGTCGATCTTGCCGTGAGGAGGCTTCACCATGTGTGTGGTGAGTGTAGTGGGGTATTTTGATGTGTGTGCACGTGTGCGGTAGACTTAGGGGGATCACGAAATATTATTCGCCCAAAATGGGGGTATTGTGTTAAATACAAAAATTGGGGGGTATTGGGTTAAAGTCACGAAAAAAGGGGGGTATCGTGTTAGATAGCAGTAATAGATAATCATTCATCATGTGATCTGCAATTACCCTCCCGTCCCACCCAAACCCCACCCCACCAGCCCGCGGGAGGTGGAGCACGATAACGCGTCCTTACACCGTTTCGCCACGAACAAACAATGTCGTCGCCAACCCCTGGGCTCTCATCCACCAATCTCCTCTCGCCGCTCGAGCAACAAGTCCTAGACGAGTATGCGCGTCTGCTCGACAATCTGCACCAGGTACTTCTCTCTCCTCTTCGACCTATCTCACCATTTAACCATTGACAAGTCGCAGCTATCCGCCGCAACCGCAGCCCTCGCCGATACCCCCGCTGCGGAAATAATGGACTCGCTGCGTCTGCTCGAAAGGAAGACGGGTTTGGTATTTACGCTACTGAAAGCAAGTGTTTACTCTATGGTCCTGCAACAGCAGTTGGACACTGAGGGACAGGGTCATGAAGAGGGTGCTGGTGGGGATGAGATGGATATGGATTGATATTTCGGCGGGGAAAGGGAGTGGGATAATGTGTATTGGCTACATTTGGGGCTATACGGGCGTCCGGCGTTTGAGTCTTTATTTGGAACTGCACTGTACAAGATATGGGATGGGATCTTAACGATCGCTACACGATAGCAAGACAATAAAAGAGCGCATGCAAGAACCAAATCATTACGCCGCCCGACATCTATCATCCAGCCACGCGCCTAATCTCGTCCCAATGCGGAGCTGTCCTTCAGGAAATCCGGATCATTCTCACATTCCTCGCGGACAATGTCCAGACCTCCAATCAGCATTCCATCCACGTACAACTGCGGGAACGTAGGCCAATCCGAGAAAGCCTTGAGTCCCTGACGGACCTCGTCGTCAGCCAAAATGTTGAAGAATCCGTATCGGACCTCGCGCTCCCTCAGCAGGGCCACCAGCTGCCTCGAGAAGCCACACTGTGGAGCCGCCGGAGTACCCTTCATGAACAGCATCACAGGCGCGGCAGAGACGAGTTTGGTGAGACGGGAGTTCAGATCCTCTTCCATCGGAGGTTGCGCAGTATCGGAGGTACTAGCGGTAGTCGACTGCGCGGGAGGGATTGGAAGAGAGTCGCCGCTATGCTTGGTGATGAAGGAAGTGAGCTTGGCAGGATCCGCGCCCGAGATCTTTTCAAGCACCACGCCGGACTTGATCAGGACGAAGAAGGGCACGGCGGAGACATCGTAGGAATCGGTGATGTCGGGGTACTCCTCGGCATCGATGGTGATGAAGAGGGTTTTATCGGTAGGCGACTGTTCGGCTAGGGTTTTGAAGACCCTATCTTTCGGTTAGGGAGCGGTAGAGGATTGTAAGAATGGCGATGGAACGCAACTGGTTCATCTGAGCACATGGTGCCGCCCATGGTGCGTGGAAGTTCAGCGCCACAAGGGTGTCAACTGTGGCGCTAGTGATGAGCGAGTTGAATTGATCAATGGATGTGATCTCGCGAACTCCCGACATGGTGCTGGTGGTGCTGCTGGTGGTGCTGCTGGTGGCGCTGCTGGTGGTGCTGCTGGTGGTGAAGGCGAATGCGAATGCGACGAAGGTGGCGAAGATATCGTGGTTGCGGTGGGGCGAAGTTGGATGACTATCGGAAGTGGGGCGGCGGGGGCAGAGATATCTCGTCATTTTTGTGCTACCACAGCACCGAGAATCAATCAGACAAGACTCGACCACAAAATTTCTTTTATTTTACGGTAGGTAGAGGATCTTCTTTTCCAGAGTAAACGCCAGAATCCAGACTTAACGATAGATTCGCGTTTCCGCGGCAAACTACAGAGTCAACACCATGATGCAGACGAAGCAGGCTGCGTTGACTCTTCTAGGTCTCGCGACGCCTAGCAGCGGTCTAGTTGTACCTGTGGCCCTTGCCCGGACCGCGGTTCCTCTTGCTCGTCGTAGTCAATTCCCTGAGCTCACGGTGCTTGTGGACGGGCTTGACAGTCTAGTTGATTCCGGGGTCGCGGCGAATACTTGTATGGGCATCTTGGTTAATCCACTAGGAGTCTGTTTCTCGTCAACAATTTGCATGGCGGATGATGGCTAGGGACTGACTCAGCACTCGTAGCGCTCCTCGGCAACAGAACGAAGAGACCTCTGGGAACTGTGTGAACGCTTGTCAGCATCTTTAACCTGATTGGGCTGGTCCTCATTTGTTTGACAGGTTTTGTCTGAACAGACCCAATGTTAGAACCAAAGCATACCACGGGACATGATTCGAACAAACCTTGGAGTCCGGCGTCCATTGTTAACACAGAGGTTAGACAACTGAGAGCTCCAAACCTCTCATCCCAATGAATCAACGAGGAAGAAGACATCAGCACTAACCCCTGGTTTGTGGGTTTTCCATAAGTGGCACCTTTCTATTGTAGGAGTCAGTCATCAAACAAAATATCAAAAGTCATCATAGATATGTACACTGGCACAGGCTTCTTCCGGTTGCCGTGACGCACACGGAGGAGGAAGCACGGCTTCTTCGCAATCTCTTCGACGTATTTGAGGGCGCCCTAAGTGCTCTCAGATTGCGATTACTGAGCCAATCGAGTAAGTTTTGTGAGTAAGAAAATACTTGGTATATACAATTGAGTTGGGGGCGATGAAAATGAGGTTAATGGGTTTTATCGGGCTCACATTTATCTAAGTGCTGATTTCGGCTTGGCTGGCCACATAGCGCTAGTAACCGTAAAGGGAATATGTATGTAGATGTACACTAAGCCGCAACGCTTCCTTTCTTTGAATTGAAAGTTGCTTCGCATTCCTCCACTACCATCACGACTCTAGAGTACCCACGACCCCAAAACACCCACGACTCCAGAGAATCCACCCATCACGTGTTGTATCTTGCGCTTCATCTCGCCCAAATGGTGCAATTCATCAAACCCAGATGGCTAACACACTCTTGTAAGTGTTTCACGTGATTGTGCTTCACGCGTGTCGGGATGAGTTCGAGAACAAGCTCTGTGAATATGACTTAACTGACTTGACTCATGCGCCAGCGCCGGACAAGAAAGCATGTGAGGTCTATTCAGTACACATATCAGCCGACGCGCAGAGATTAGCAAGTGGAGGACTCGGTATTAATCCCCCCCTCCTCCTTCCCCAACTATATCTCTAGCGATTAATAGGTAGCTGTGAATGGTAGATGGAACAGTACGCATCTGGTCGACGGAGGCCGTCTTCGCGTCGCACGGTGTGGATGATGTCGACATGCCGAAGCAGTTATGTGCGCTATCTCACCACTCAGGCGCGGTTCTCGCTGTGCGTTTCTCTGGCAACAACCGCTTCCTAGCTTCCGGCTCGGACGACAAAATTGTGCTGATCTACGAGCACGACAAAACGGCTGGAGCAAGGCCGGTGTTCGGGAATGGCGAGTCACAGACGGAGGTTTGGAGGACACATAGACGACTTGCGGGACATGACAATGATGTGCAAGATTTGGGGTGGTCGGCGGATTCGTCGATCCTCGTGTCAGTCGGATTGGACTCGAAGATCATTGTGTGGTCTGGAAGCACGTTTGAGCGGCTGAAGAAGATTGACGTGCACCAGTCGCACGTCAAGGGCATCGCCTTTGATCCGGCGAATAAATACTTTGCTACTGCGAGTGACGATAGAACGGTCAAGGTGCATTCATACACCTCGCCGGCGAGCAATGCGACAGCAAACGACCAGGCGGGAAACTTCTCTATGGCTATCTCGATTGATGGGCCGTTTCAGGATTCGCCGTTGACTACCTACTTCCGGAGGTGTTCGTGGTCACCCGACGGAGCGCACATTGCAGCGTCTAACGCGGTCAACGGACCTGTGAGCTCGGTGGCTATAATCACGCGTGGTAGCTGGGACAGTGAAATCAATCTCATTGGACACGAAGGACCCGTTGAAGTGTGTGCATTTTCTCCTCGGATGTTCACCAGTACCAATCCGGAGAAGGACCCACCAGCCACTGGCACTGTCACGGTGATTGCTTGTGCTGGGCATGATAAGGCGTTGTCAATCTGGAATACTCTTAACTCCAGACCCTTGATGATCATCCAGAATATCTGTACAAAAGCAATTTCGGATTTGGCATGGTGTCCTGATGGCAAGAGCATGTTCGTCTCGTCACTGGATGGTCTTATCCTTTGTGTCAAATTCGATGAAGGTGACCTCGGATGGGTCTTACCAATGGAAGAGAATGAGCGCATCTTACAAAAGTTCGGAGCCGGAAGAAAGGGCGCCACTTTGCCAGAGGGTCCCGACAGCTTGAAGCTAGAAGAATTGTCGAAGGCTAGCGAACGGAGGGAGGTGGAGAGCAAAATGGGAGCGCTCATGATGGACGGACGGAATGGAAATGCTCCGATGGCCAATACTGGTGCTGCTGTGGGGCCACAATGGCAGGCACAACAACTTGTTGCCGGGGCTGCCCCTTCCGCAGAGCCTATGGAAAAGGAGAAGCCATATAAACAAAAAGTCACCTTCACCAAGGATGGCAAGAAGCGTGTTGCGCCTTTGCTGGTATCAACAGGGGGCAGTCACCGCTCGAACTTGCCAAATGCACAACTGCTACAAGCTGCGGCAACCGGCTCTACAGTTAACCTTGACCCGAAGACGACATTGGATCTATCGCGCCCCTACGATGGGTTCCCCAAAGGCGGCATGGCAGCCCTGATAATCGGTAACAAGAGGAAACAAGCGGAAGGGCCCGGCGACGAGGGGCAGTCGGCACCCATTAGCAATGGCAAGCGAGTGACAATTATACAGCCATCGGACCAAAAGGGACCAAGTGGGACACCGGATTTCATTAGGCCAGCAGTCATCTCTCAAGCTCAAGCGGTATCGCAAGTGCGTCTGGCTGCGCCTAAAATCAGACACACCATTAGCCGAGTGATCGATGCGTCCGGAGATCCTTCGAATAGCATTCCCAGTGTGACGGCGGCGGGTTCAGGCACCAACATCGGCCTGGCACCAACAGACACCATATTTGAAGCTAGGAACTCTCGAGACCCTACACGTCTGACAATATCGAAAGCCGGACAAGTTCTATGGGTTGACTTCTTGCCAAAACCCGTAGTCTTGGTCACTGGCAACTCCAATTTCTGGGCGGCAGGCTGCGAGGATGGCATTATCCACGTCTTTACACCCGTCGGGCGTCGCATGCTCAACCCATTAGTGACCGAAGCGACCCCGTGCGTAATCGACTGCCGCGGTTGGTGGCTCATGTGTGTCTCCTCCGTCGGCGTAGCCCACGTCTGGAACCTCAAAACCGGCAAAGCCCCACACCCCCCGGTGTCTCTCGCCCCCATACTCGACGTAGCAAACATTTATTTCAAACCTGACGGTGTCTCGCGCGCCGAAGCGATCCAAGAGATCACCATCAACTCCGACGGTGTAATAATCGTCTCAGTGACCGACGGTGACGGCTATGCTTACAATCGTGATCTCTTCAGCTGGCAAAAAATCAGCGAGAGCTGGTGGGCAGTCGGCAGCCAATACTGGGACACAACTGGCTCTGTGCGCCCATCTGCGGTCGCCGCCGATTCCCTCAACGGCGAGCCGCCTGTCTCAATCGGAATAATATCACATCTCGAACGCCGCACCACGGCCGAGGTCCTCCTGAACCCACGTGGCCGCGTCCTGCAGCGGATCATTAAGCAGTGTCTTAGCCGCGAGGGCTTCGAGGGATTCGAAACCGCGGTGTCAATAGCCCACCTTGAAAACCGCATAGCTGCTGCCGTCATGCTGGGCGCGAAAGACGAATTCAAGAGCTATCTCATGACTTATGTCCGGAGGCTCGCGAGCGAGGGGATGAAAGGGAAGGTTGAGGAGTTGCTGAGAGAACTCATGGGACGGATGGATGTGGATGAGGGTGAGGAGGATACTGATGAGAAAGATGACACGGTCTGTGGGTGCAGCAAGAGGGAGCTATTGAAGAGTGTGCTGCTTGTTGTTGGTAAGGTCTCGACGAACTTCATCAATCGACATTGCTGATAAGTGTGGACAGGCAAGCACAGGGAGCTTCAGCGCATCACGGTGCCGTACGCCAAAGCGATTGGAACGCTGGAGATGGAAGTTGATGGGGGTGGCGAAGCTGAGCTGTAGCTGCTATATGGCTATAATACTAGCATATTCACTTGCGGTTTGTTTTGTTTTTGCTTGCTCACGGGAGGATATCATTTGCTTTCTCTTTCCCATTTTCTCTCCTCCTGTTCCTTCTGTTTATCTGTGATTCCATGGAGCGTTTTTTTTTTGTAGTCATGTATCCTGTGTTTTTTCTGTGTTCTGGGGGTGACATTTATTCTCTTTTACAAAGCCAATCCCATTTCCGTCCTGGGTCGAATTCTCCACTAAACCCATCGATCTGCATTATACCAATCTTCCATAAGTGCCCAACCCTCTCTCTGCATCGTTATTTACACCGCGTACAAAAAGTCCAGTAGTTGAAGTCCAAGTCCACCATCCCACCCACCCCCGTCCATCCTGAAACACCTTAGACCAACCCCCCCTGCAGAGTCGTCGTAAGCTCCCTCCCCCCGTCTCCTTCCCGACCCACCACCACACCGCACCCCGGAAAAAGAATACGAACACGGGGAAATTCCTAATCCTTCAGATTTCTTCCCACCCCCTTCCCTAGAACACCAGAAATAATTCCAAAACAAGCAGAAATTGAAAATAACTGAAATGGGGAGTAGGGAGGGAAAAAAAAAAATTGAAAATCTTGCTGTGGACTTGTTGATTGGCCGAGCAGCGTATTTCTGAACACAATGTGAAAACAAAAAACACCGCCGACAACAAATCGCATGCGAAAAAGCGTGAAAAAAAAATATGAAAAAAAAAGGAGACCCGAGACAAAGGAAATCGAAGTCTAAAAGAGTGTGCTATCGAAATCCACCTACACATCCATCCCATCTTGATCTAAAAGAGAAGCTACTGGCTGCCCCCAACCGACAGCCCAATCCGTCGGTACACGCCTTCAGCTTGTTTGAGCATGTGATTCGATTTGTTGACGGTAGCACATCGCTTGGGCGTCTCAACGGTCTGAGGCTCTGGTGCTGTGGGTGTCTCCATCTCGAACACATCCTCCGGCCGAACTTCACCGCCAGCAACCATCTCAAGCTTCTCGAGGAAGTCGTTGACGCCAACGCCTGGGAAGAGGTCATCGAGGCTCTGCTTCGCCTGTTCCTCCTCGAGGTATAGATCCTCGAGGCTTTCGGGTGCTTGGTAGCAGTTATCTTCCTCCTCGTCCATGCGGTTGTAGTCGATGTCTCCCTTGGTGTCACGGATACCGGAGAAGAAGCCGTCGGCGATTGTGTAGTCCTCCTCCACAGCCTTTCCGTCCATATCCTGGAGCACCGCGGGGCCTGAGGGAAGCTCAGCATTGTAGACGTGGGAGAGATTGGTACTGTTGTTCCATGTGGCGCTGTAGGCAAGAGGCCATTGCTCGGTGGTCGAGACGTTGGGATTGACATCGCGGGCGGGGTTGTAGAGGGGCTCGGCAACGGCGGCGGGAGCCACAGTCACAGCGGGCTGGCTGACAGGAGGCAGGTTGATCAACGGGGCACTGAGATCTTTGAGGAACTCTTGAAAGGCGGAGTGCTTCATGAGCATCTCTGAGAAGCTTCGCAGTCGATTGTTCTCCTCTTCGAGACGGCGATGCGCTTCCTTGACCGCCTCAGCCTCCTGTGTCTTCTTCGCCACTTCTGCCTCTAGTTGCGAGATGTATTCTAGAAAACGATGTTAGTGAAACGTAGCCCCAAAGGATGAACTGACTAGTAATACCCTTTCTCCTACTGCGGAAAGCACGCGCAGAAACCTTGTTTCTGAGTTGTCTGCGTTCCTTGCTGCTCAATTTCTTTCCTTCCTCGCTTGCAAGCAAGCGCTCGTCCTCGTCCATGTCTTCCTCTTCCTTCTTCATACGCGCAATATGAGGCAGAATGTCGCTCGAGCTCTTGGAGCCATTTATCGGCGACGACGAAATCCTGAACGAATCCAAGATTGCGTCGATCTCACCCTGCCGTGGGTGCGACGGTGCCTTGGGCGCGGCTGTAGCTGTCACCTTTTGGCGTGTAATCTTCTGCTGCTGCTGCTGCTGCAGACGAAGATTCTCTTGGTGCAGTTGCTGGTGGTATCCGGGGTAGTACTGCATTCTCTGGGGCTGTTGCGGACGAGTTGCTGTTGCGGACGCCGGAGGGGACTGCTGCTGTTGCTGGGAATTCACTTCTCCGATCGTCATCAATGGCGAAATTCCCTGCGGCATCGTGTCCGCTCCCGACGCAGCCGGTACCGTCGGTTCGGGGAAGAAGTACGCTGGCTGTGCAGCGCCCACGTCTCCGTCCAACTGCATGAATGCCGAAGCCGTGCTTTCGCCAAAGAAGCCTCCGTCAGAAACATCCAACCCGAGTAGCTCGGTCTGCTGAGGGTGCAGGCTGTAGGCGTGGCTTGGAGCGGGAAACCCGGACGGTGGGTTTGCCTGGCTCATAGTCGGAGTGCTCTGAGCTGACGACGCGGATGAGGACGAAAACGACGATCGAATGTTGCCGCTTGGTGTCAGGAAATTATTGTTGTCGAAGTCGAGGAAGGTGTCGATTTCGCTGGCAAATCTACTCTCTTCACCGAAGGAAGGGGGCGAGCGGTCTCGCTGCTGGGCTGCCATCTCACGTGGAGGATAAGCTTTGCTGGAGCTGGCGAAAGTAGTAGAGAGTTCGAGGCTTGCTGGAAGTGATGTTCGTCTTAAGGTTTAGTGGTATTGGCGGTATATGTTCGATGAGTGGAGCGAAGGTTTAGTAGAGAGACTGGACTGCGGAGGGGGTGGAGAAGATCAAGTAACTCAGGAGTCTAGGCGGAGCTGTACGTTCGGGGGAGAAAGGTTGCCTTGAGTGATGACGACTGCAGGTGATGCTAAGAATGGATGTCCGGAGGGTGTGGGTGGATGTAGAGTATGTAGGTATTGCCAAGGCTTAGGCAGTGTGGTACGCGAGAGAAAGACAGTTGAAGTTGTGATGTGTATTATGGTGCTGGCGGTGGTATGCAGATGATGTTGGGGATGTTCGGAAACAGCAGGGGAGCGAGACGGGGCAGTGCACACCCACACCCACTCATCCTTCCCCCCAGCATGTCTCGGCATGGTGATTCGTACACTTCTCCGCGTTGTAGCGCCGGAACAGGAAGTCAGGCGAGGCTGAGTACAGCAGACCAAGCGAACGGGCGCAGGGAACTCAGCAGAGGAAGAAGGAGCAAATGAATTAAATTGGCCAAAGGGATCCCGCCCGCGCGGCCGTACGTTTCCCCGCCATGGGGATCGATACATCAGACACAAGGCGTGTCCCATCGCCGGTGCATAACTGAGGTCTATTGGACGCAGTTCAGCCGAATAGAGCGGGATGAGAAGCTACCGTTTGCTGCACCTGGTGCGGCAGACCTTTCGGTTGGCTAGATTATACTGTGTTGGATGTAGATACATACGAAGACCCCACTCATCACAAAGTTGTGGTTGGTATGTACTGAAGTAGTGTATCTGTTGTTCCGAGTAACTAGACTCCAACATGTCGAATTCTGTGAGAGTTCCTCTCTCTGTAATGCTCGTCGAGATGTTCTCAAACTGGCCCCAGTCTGCATCGTCCCAGTTCATCCTCAAGCCCAAGTGGGATCTGCGAGAGCGGAGTCGAAAAAGATTCGAGAGCCTCTGTGAAATGTGAGTCTCCCAGCAATACCGAAAATCGCGGATCCAGCAAGCCACACTACTCTTGTCGCCGACATATGTATCGGTGTCCGTTGGGTTCCGCGAACCCCTCTCTGGGGCTTTCTACGGAAGAGTCCAGAAAACGCCCCAGCTCGTGGGACCATCCCGTAGCCGTTCAAACAGAGAAGGATCAGCCTCGGGAAGGCGTTTGCTGAGAATTGTGCCCAAGCCACCGTGGCGCACGAGGGAAGGTTCCACTATTTGTAAACTTCCGGCCTGGAGGTCCCCGGCGGAGTACTCTCCAGAGTTCTGCGCCCCGATGACTGGCCGAAGCAACCTTGAGTCTGGATATCTCGCAAGTGCCCTACCAGAAGAGGTCTTTGAAGGACTCGGACCGCGGATTCTGGACGATCCACCGGAGCCTGCAGGAAGCTTCTTCCTCTCTTTCGCCAAGTGGAGCGCCCAGTGGGATGACCGCAGGACGCCAGGCCAGAGAATGCCATACATACCATAGGTATCCAACTGCGTGATCCCGCGAGGACTTTGTCTCAAGCAAAAGGTAGATTTGCAAGGAGATGCCTACCAAGGAGACCAGACTTGTAGGTACAGTACGAATCTTCTTGTGATCCGAGCTCGCAAGTTTCTGGTTGGGGGGATAACTATGGGTTTGGAACATTCCATTAGAATTCAATTTTATTCACAAGAGTCCGCCCTAGGAATACGTATGCCCCAGGAATGTGATTGGCGGCTCAAATGCCAACTCGACGTAGCTTCGGTCCGGTTGACATTCCCTGACATTTCTGATGGCTTCGACTTCACCGGCTATTCCCGTTGTGGATGGAGAGTGAGTACTCTAGAGTACATACATCCTACTGCATCCCACAGGGTGGTTCAACACCGACCTCAAGAGTATGTACTCCACCCTACGGGAGATTGAGATTTTCTACAGTTGCCTGATATCTGAATCCACTATGGAATAAGAAAAACCTTCCCGAAGACCGTACTGAAGAGAAGCTTCAGAAGGCCGGGAGCAAGTATGATGAACCTAGGCATCAAGTACCCGTAAGCTGAGTACCTACCTACAGTACCTACGATATGTACTCTATATGTACCTCGAAGCTTCGGTGAAGGGGGGGCGAAAACACCCCTTGATATTAGGCCCGGCCTTCGCCAAGGTAGGAATAGAGCAAAATCTAAGCTCCGCCCTAGAGCAAGAGTAGAGGTGATGCGCGGTGCAAGATTGCCGGTGCTCCCGTTATGTTGCTAAAGAAAACTCGGTCTCCGATTCGCCTACAACGGATGGGGTGGCTGTGCGTAGATATTATCCAGAAAAAAAAATCATTCTAGATACATAGAGTACATGGAGTAGATATGTTATCCATCGAGATTCCGCGAAATCCTCATGCCCCACCGAGAGGAAAAGGCCACCATGACGTCCTGACGATCGCTTCGAGATTTCTTCTCCGAGAGGCGGCCGCTGATCTTCGGAGCTTCCTGACGTACTACATAATCCGTATGTATCTACGAACTTCCATCGGACCCAGCCCTCCCTCGCCCTCATCCCCCCCGGCAGGAAGCCCCCTTGATACACCTCCGGTCCCGACTCCCGCGCGGTCTGGTCGGCCGTTGCGATAGATCTGCGCTGTGGTATGGTACGGGATCTGAACTCCTTCTCGCATTCTAGCGATGGCGGGAGCGTTTCAAGCTCGGCCCAGGTGCGACTCCTGATCTCCAGCCCGAGGTGCGGTCGGCACAAGTGTCGGTCGGGAGAAAACGAGGGCGCGAGCCACGGACGACGACGCGGAGCCGGATGTACCGGCAAGACGATGGTCCCCCCCCACGCGCACAATGTGGCTCGACTTGGAGGGATGGACGGACCGAGTTCACTCTCTCGGCCGAACTCTCCGAACGATTCGCGGAACGGCGGACGCGCGACAGAATGTCCGGATGCCCGGGCCGCGGTCCATGGTCAGACAACTCGTGATACCAACTCCAGAGCAAGTGGTGTGTAGAAGATATTTTTCGCCGCCAATCGTCGGTCACAGCGGATCTGCGCTGGCCATGCGGACGCAACCGGACGCACGAATCGGCCGCGAATCAGAGAGGGAAGTCCTGCGGCGTTGATCCCAGTACAGTGTGGCGTCGAGTGGCTTGCAGAGGACGAATACATACATAAAACCGAAGGCCGGAATGAGTGATGACTGATTACGATGTTGTTAGATAAGGCGGAGATAGACATGCAGCGAATGGCAGGGCGGCCTGACGTTCCTCCGACGGGACGGGGCTGAGCGCCGTGGACGCGTAAGAAGAGCGGAGCACCAACCTATTGGCCGCTTGGCGCTGACTTGCCGTACGAGAAATGTACTCTATGTATCACGGAGTGAGTTGATTCGGAGCGCCTTCCGGAAGTTGTTGGGGCCGCTGCTATTCGTGGATTGAGGCGCCTATGTACTCTAGGTATGTATGTAGACCGTCTGTTCCTACGATCGCACCGAGATCAGTCGCAACGTCCAGATACTATGTAAAGTACACAGAACCTAGGTAGTGCCGGTACTGCCCGTATAACTACATACATAGCCCCAACTAGACTGCGACTCGGCGCTGTTCCATCTTCCTTCTCTCCAGCTGAGGCCACCGTCCTCCCTCAAAGCCACACGGGACGAGCGATATCCGATCACAGGCTTCAGTGTTGGGTCGGAGTGGCAGGCCACGAACACACAGCACATGACCGCAGGTAGTCTGGGCGTCAGAGATGGCGGCGGCACCTTGATTACTTACGGCAATTCCACGGCATCAGCGCATCCGGTCGAATCCGTATCCGCCTCGAGGCCATTTTGCACGGAGAGCGCGGCAGGCAGATGGTGAGCTATCCTCGGCTTTCCGGATAACGGTCCAACAGTCTCCGAGCGGTCCTCTGGGCTTCATCGGCCAGACCGTCTGAGTCCCGCATTCCCCCCCACGGAACTCGCCTCGCAGGGCTTAACTACATCTCTTCAGCCCCAGGGCTCAGGAGTCCGGTGCTGGCCCCAACCGGTCTGTTCAACTACACTCACTGCTGCGGTTCGGGAACGGCGAACCCGCTGGACCGTAGCGCAAGATGATGCGTAATTACCCGTGAGGGCAGCGAGGCTTAAGCTTCTCTATCGTCAGAACTGCGCTAAAGCCCCCACCCACCGGCCCCCTGAAGGACGGTGAAAGGTTAGAGCCAAAGTTCCCTGGTGTCGTTGCGGTAGAGCATTCACATGGAGGGTTTATTTCGATAACATTTCACATCGAAGCCAAAAAGGGGTTGCCCTTCTGGACCACTCTGGCCGGCTGGGCCCAGAGCACTTTTTTTCCCATGGGGGCCCAGTTCTGCGCCCTCCTGCCGGCGCAGCCCTTCCGCTCGGGCACATCAGCCACGGCCGGCCCACCGACCCGAGAGTGCGTGCACAGTTATCCCGCAGCACGCTCCGAGCGGGCCCGGCTCGGCTTCTCGTTGGACAGTCTCCGGTGGCACAGCACGGTGTGGTGGTGGCTGGGGGGGGTGACTGTGGCGAAGGTTGTGATTGTCGTCTAGATGGATTAGATTAGATGGATCCGCAAATCAACATCGGCTCCTATCTACCGCACTTATCGCCGAGTGACAGCTACAGAGACAGAAAGTGTCATCAGCTCCACCAAAAACACCTTGGGTGACAGAGAGGCGCGCTCTCATAAGCGAACACTCAAGCTCCAGCGAGCAGGAGACGGGCTTACATACCGTCTAGCGGCCCGACACCGGGGGTCCGGGACGAGATGGGATGGAGATGGAGATGTGGAAGGTGGAGACGATTGACGCCAGGGGCCACAGTAGCCGGATGGATACGCAACTCGATTCTCTCCACTTGGCCAGTCGTGTGCCATCGCCCATATAGGTAGGCTGGACAAGGTGTCGCGCACTCGACATGGCGACGGACCGGAGCCCCGAGATCGCCGAATGGATGCGAGCACCTATGTATCCGCCGGGTATCTGTCCGCGCCGCGCTACGTGCTGCCTGCGACTATTTTCATACGTACAGCGCGGCGATTGCCGCCGAGTCCGTGAAGCCGATGTCAAGCCCGAGTACGCGATGTCGCTCAAGCACGTTTCAGCTCCCGACGGCCCTCGGACAGCGGACGGAGGGACACCGGTATCTGGGCCCGAGATGGAGAAGCGCTCGAAATCGGTCCAGCCGGGCGTTCTCGCGGACGAACGATGCAGCCCACAGACTCCGGACGGCTCGGCGGACTTCGGAGGTAAAGGAGAAGCGGATCTTGATGGAGGCGGGTACCGACGGAGACACGGGACGAAGCCAGGCAAGCAGCGAGTAGTGGGAGCGATCTATGGCGGGCTATCTACAGCACATACCCTACCTTGTGATCCAACCGCCCGCCGATGATCACAGCATCTCACCCGCCATCCCCCCCCGCAAGCAGCACCCCGGCAACTGCGATCGGCGTATGGATCTGCGCGGGGCGTCCCGCCGTTGCGCTTGCCATCCCTACCGGATCTGGAGATCGGCGGCCCGGGAACCACACTGGGCCCCACCTACATACCTGCCTACCTATGTATGCGGACATCGCGATCGAGGCGTTACTCGGGTTTTCCTGGACGGAGGTTTCGCCGCCGGCCGAACGAAAGGAAAGACTTCGATCTATTACCCCCACTCGCGTCGGATCGGGTTGCTCCGATGCCTTCTTTTCGTTGGCTACCTTACACTGTACCATCCACGCGTACGAGTACTGTCAACGGGAGTGGTGTGTAGGTGTGGTCGTCTTTTTGTGAAGATATGACGCCACGAGCGCCACAGATATGGAGTGAGGCGGTCGCGAGTGCTGACTACGCATACCGTATTATCTCACTTGAGACGCACGGTTTTTTGGCGGTAAGCGCGCTTCGGGACTAGCGCAATATCAAAATCGCGCCAAGTTCAATTTTTTCGAATTTCTAGACTTATCAATCTATCTACGTACCAAAGAGGGGGCCGCCCTTTGGCCGGAGGAACATGCCACTAAAGACCTCCATCCTGCTAACGAAAGTCATACTCAACACCATCATCCTCGTCAGATTCCTCTGTGTCAGTGGTTTGTGGGAACTACGGCACATACACGTCTGGGCAGGTTTCGCGGTCAACCTCGCACTGCCGTCAATAAGAAGAGATGTTCCCACACTCTTCAACCCGAACTTACGTCTAGTCTCCTCCCTTGTTGGTGCCCTTTATTTACCTGCTCTGGATGTCATCCGCGTGTGGTGAGCTCATGCAAGGACTCCCAGCTTGAATTCAACTGTGCGCGAGCGCTTTGCTCGAGAAGGTGCCGCTGCGGGGGGGTGGAATCCATCGTGGAGCTTTAGCAACTCCGATTTTATGAGGGCCTGGCCGCTGCCTGAACTTCAGAGGGAAATGGAGATCCGGCTTACTAGCCGACTCATCCTCGGTGGCGGACTGTAAGTTGACGGCAGAGAATATCTTTGGGAGTTCGTGGACAGGTACAGGTGGTACTGGGGAGTCGAGCACGGAGGTGTGGTGAACACGAGGTGCAGGTGATGGTGGGGAAGTCGACAGCGGGGGGGGCGGGGAGCCATGATCGTGGATGCTGGGTTGGCACCATCAGTTTTCCTATCAGTATTTGCATTCCCAAATCGTCCATAACATGACCTGTATCGAATGTCACAATGCTACCCCCATTGGTGGTTATCATGCTGTGTGGTGCGTTCTATTGATCGGGGAACGCATTCTCTCGGCCGAAAGTTGAGTCCCGTGACGTCAAAAAAATCCCCAGCGCGCTAGCCATAAGCGCACTAGTGCGCGCTTATTGAGCGCCAAAAAAAATACCCACGCGTCTAAGTGAGATAATACCATCCAGCCCGCAGAGCTGAGTGAGAGCGTGTGGAGCTGGGGAGGACGACATTTTCTTCAGTGCGTGCAGAAGTTTTGGAGTTTGGGTTTGGGTTTTGGGTATGGAGGTAGCTGTGTACATATGTACACATAGGTAGGTATACCACTTTGGTGCCCCCCCCAATGTCGACGCGGCAGGCAGGCAGGATGGTGGCAGGTTGTAGATATGTAGTAGGCGGACCAGTGGACTGGGCGGGGGTTGTCGTCCTTTATTTTCTTTTCTTTTTGTCTCCTTGCTGGTGCAAACACCAACGCTCTGTGCGAGGATGTCTCTTCGGCTGCTGTCCGCAGCCGTTGCGCTGGACGTGCCAGCCCACTGTGGCGCCGTGAAGCGGATGCTGTTCGATTACTCGTAGCCGACAGTGTCCTCCAAAAACGAGTAGTATTAAGCTCCCATCCTGCCCCGCCCGTCCCAGTCCAATACGTACGTGCGCACTCTACATCTACACAGCCCACACAGCCCATATACATCTACACAATCTGCGCCCCTTGATCTGTAATCCATAAACCATAAACCATAAACCATAACCCATAATCCACAAACCATAACCCATAACCCATAACCCATAACCCATAACCCATAATCCATAATCCATAACCCATAACCCATAATCCATAACCCATAACCCATAACCCATAACCCACCAATGTCCGTCCATCGACCAGACCAACCAGATGCAAAGAAATGAAGAAAGAAAGAAAAACGAAACAATGAAAAAAATAATTCGATCACAGGATACATAGCGAACCACACCCCAATCTGAAAAAAAACGACTAAAAAACAAGCCCCAAAAAATAACCCTCACGTTAGAAACGGCCCCCGATTAGAAAAGCCAATACTTTTATAACGAGATGCAACCCGAGTGGCATTCGTCGCGAACGGACAAACGCAGAGCAAAAACGAGATGAGGCGGGGAAGGGAGATGGGAAGAATCAAAAAAATACAGGTCCTGTCGATATGCCCGGTGAAACTCAAAATCGCCCAGAACCAGAGGGAAGAAAAGAAAAGAAGAAACTCGGCCCGAACAAATGGAAATTGGGAAGGACCGACTACCTACATCCTGCCGTGACACGCTCCGCCGGAAGGAGCCAGGAAAAGGAAGGAGAGAGGGGGAGACACGAAAGCGCTCGCCATGGTGTCGCCAATCATTATTCTCCTACTTTCTAGATCAGCATTGAAAATCCGACGGACGATCTTCCGGTACAATGTATAACGTACATCTGAGGAACTCCATCCACTGCTCCTGATCCGAGCCATCGTTGCCGCCCAAAGCGTCGCCCAGCCGCTGCACCTGGGTTAGCGGGGTTGCTTGTTGTTGCTGAGAAGGCGACATCGGCGGTGCCCATTGCTTCTGCCCGCCGCAGGTGCCCGCAAACAGCGAAGGGTTCAGACTGCTGTACGACGAGCTGCGCACCGTCAGGGTATTGTCGTTGGTGAGGGCAGGAGTGCCGCCGGGCATGGCGGAAGCGCTGATCTGCGCTCCCGAAGCGACCATTTCCGTGTAGGAGGGGATTACATAGCAGGGCGCGGTGGAGACTGTGTCGCGTTAGTACAGGGAGAAGCCAATGGCATGGTAAGAGACTCACAAACGCCACTGGAACGCCTTCGCTCTTGCCGGTCCAGTTCTCTCTTGGCAGATGAGGCGATGAGGTCGAGCACCCGCTGGAGGTGCTCATCGCGAGATTCACGGGAAGGCGAGGGCGAGCTGCTGAAGTTGAGGTTCTCGACATGAGGGACCAGAATATTGGTGACAAAGTCCCTGATAGGATCGGTGGTGTTCAGCCTGGGGCCGTAGTTGCCTGGAATGCGGGCCGCCGGGAGCATTCCTGGGTCGCTAGGGTAACCGGACGGAATGGCGTTGGCGAAGGTGATGCTAGGGGGAACGCTGGGTCCGGCCTCGCACATGGCGGCGTGGGAGGCGATGCCGGAGGTGGGAGAGGCCGGAACACTGTCGGCCTCTTGCCGGACCGTAGGACCTTGATAGGCGGGGGCTGATACGTGTTAGGGAGTGATGCTGGAATCGCGGCTCGGGACTACTCACCATCGCTTCCCCACGGATCATCAAGCTCCTCAACACTCGTTGCCTTGCATATCCGGGCGATCCGTTCGTACGAGATGGCACGCTCGCTCAGCATTTTCAGCTGCTTGGCAGCGAGACCATCGTTGGTCTGGTCCTTGTACTGTTTCGGGTCCTCGCGCGGGTGTTTGTGCTCTCGATGTCGCTTGATCTGATGTTTATCTCCCTTGCGCATGTCACAGGAGCCGCATACGTACGGCTCCAGATGTTTTCGGCGTAGGTGCTCCCTACCGAAGTGATTAGCTATGGTTCCATTGATCGCACGGCTGTGGGGTGGGGGCGTACTTGAGACGATTGGATTCAAAGAGTTTTGTGTCCCTGGTGCCTGCACAGCCAGGCCATGGGCACGGCCTCCTGCCGTCCACGGCGCTGGGGTCCGATCTGGTGCGGCATGGCAGGGGGGCGGATCCCCTTCCCCCGCCCACGGGGGATGCCATCCCGGAAGATGTCGGGAGGGAAGCTTCCTGCCCATTGGTTGGAGAGCCACTGCTGGCGATAGCGGTGGACAGGTCATTGACGGTGGAAATGGTTCTCGTGTAGCGGTCCTGGTGGGTGCCCCGTAGCGTGTTCGAGCGATCAAGTTCGTTCAGGTCATGGATGGGGCCTTCGACGACAGTGTGGTGTGGCGGCGGTGTTATGGAGGGGCTCCCTAGGAGCCGGGCTCTGGATGTTGCGGTGCACTCTGGCCAGTACTCGGATGGATATACGGCCATGCTGGTGTTTACGCAAGGCACCGGATCGCTATGGGTTTGCATGGCGGAAATGGAAGGCACTGGGCCGGGTGCGCTGTCCAGCGGCATGTGGGTTGGCCATATGGCATTATTTGCCCCGTAGTAGTCACTCTGGCCGGTGTGTATCTGGGAATCCAGCATCGACTGTGGGCCCAGCGGATCCTGTTGATGCTGCTGCTGCTGCTGCTGCAACTGCGACAGTGGGTAGGACTGGTAGTCCGCGCCCAGACGGCTGCTCCCGTGTTAGCTTCCACCACGAACGGCCATCCGTGGGAAGGGGGGCAATACCTGAGATCGTGAGTATTGATCCGCGGTTCGAAGCTCCTTGGGCTCGTCGAGGACGACCGGCGCAACACTTTCCCGACCGTCTTGGAGACCACCATCTTGACCCTCTTGCCGGAACCCGGCCCAGACGGCGAATGCCCGTGCACGGACAGAGAATGCCCGGATGTATGCGTCGCCCTCGCGCCGATGTTCGAGCTCACCCTGCGCTTGAGATTCGTGAAGCCGTCCTGCAACGCCCCCCGTGCTCCTCGGAAATTGTCTCGTACATCTCGCAGGCGCGGCGAAGAGGTAGCCATGGGAGGGGAGTTTCTTTTTTGGTTGTCGTGCCCGGCGTAGCCTCGTCTTTCGCTGCCGCCGTCGTCGTCGTCGTCGCAGGTCAGGCTCAGGTTGAGGGCCAGGTGGGAGCGGCAAGTCGAGCCCACTGGGGGCCGGACGGGCACGGGGGACAGAAAGCGAACAGAAGGGCTTCCTCAGGTTGTCCCCGGAAATACTGTACAAGTGCTCCTGGACGGCCAAGCTGCTGCTCTGCTTCCCTCGTGCGCAGCAGACAAGTCGGATGGGATGGTGGTGGGAGAGTGCGATGGACGGCGGCGGTGGGAGATGCCGGTGGGGTGGGGGCAGCGCAGGCTGTCGGAGCCGGTGTGACGCTCTCTCTTTGGGGAAGATGATTGCACGCTTCTTTTTCTCTTCCCGCAGGCTGCGAGGAGCCTGGAGCCCGGAGCTACTAGCTACAGAGACCGCACGAGGTCGGTCGAAAGAGAGAGTCCGCACGAATGTGTAGCTGCGCGGTAGGCGGGCGATGGGAGAGTTGCTGTTCCCGCTGGAGGCAGTAAACCAGCAAGTGAGAGTTCCGGTCGTGACCGTCGCAGTCGTCGTGTTGCAACGGGAAAACAGAGCGAGCAGTGCACGTAAAATACTGAAATCAGTGTGTGCACGCGCAACTCGACAAGACCCCTCCCCTCCATGTCCCCAGGATTGTATCATCAGCAGCATCTTCAGGGATTCGCCATGCCTCCATCCGCGCACTCACGCCTGCAGGCCCCCCATCCCCCGGCGCCGTGCTGTCCACCGCCGCACCCATCCACCGCACGGAGCGCGGAAGCTACATACGGGACGATTCGTGCTTGCTTTTCCAGACTGGCCTTGTGACAGATGGTTCGGTTCGTTCGCCGACAGACCCCCAAAGCGCAACAACAGTGCAGCCAGCACGAAAGAGCCCCCCCCCCATAAGGTATCGCGCTTGGTGGCGATCGGGCTGAGCAAGCTGCAAAGGGCGCCTGTGGAAGAAAGGAAGAAAGGGAAAAAGCTCAAGAGGGAGACGCAGCGATGGGTACGGGGGAGTGCCATCGGGAGTGGCACGGCAGGTAAGCAATTCTGCACGGTGGTGTGTGTGCCCCTCGCCAATGGTGGCGTGAAGCGTGAGAATGTTGAATCCGGAAGCGGGATCTCGACCGACAAAGTGGCTGCGAGTCGGAAATGGGATCAGCAAGCGCGGTGGCCGCTGTTCGGTCCTTGCAAATTCATCACGGTACCGCTAAACGGGAAAACAACACCATAAAAACAGATCCCATTTCTCAACCCGGGATCCCGAAAAGAGGCTTTGTTTTGGCCGACCGCTGTAAATAGACCATGTCATGCCCCAACGAAACCCCGAGTAAGAACTAGTTGGAATGAAGGGTTTGGCTTCTCGATGGTATCGCAAACCGCGGCACCGCAGATACCATCTCCCACACACTGCTTCTCCCGCCCTCACCCTCCCCCCGCCATTCCTTCCCACCTTCTGCCATTCCTTCACCTTTGGCCATTCCCTCCCACCTTCGGCCATTCCCTCCCACCCATCCCATGGCGGTTCCGAGCAGAAGGAGAGCTCGTGACGCCAGGTGCCGGGCCATTCAGCGGCGTCGGTGAGGCGACGGCCGCACAGCGGTCTGCACCGCCTCCCGCTGCGGATGGAGGAACGATGGACGGCCGCGGCGATATTCCCCCCTCTCCGGTGGACGGGTTCGAGAACCCGTGACGATATTGCTTCCATCCGAATCTCCCATCGACCCGGTTCTCCCGTCCCCCCTGACTTACGCACGCTGCTCCCGACGTACGTCCCTTGCCGGTGCACTCCACCGTCCGCTTGGACTGCTGAACGTATGCACATCGGTGGTGCGTAGGCAGACTGCAGGGTGCGTGGCCGGCCGCCTTGTCCGCCCTGGCCCTGGCATGGAGTTAAGTGGGCGGATGGCCAGCAAGATGCGTGGTGCCATCGGCCACATCGGGCATCAGGCAATCGCCCAAATCTAAAGGCAAAGATTTGGGTTCCTCGAAGCGCGCGCCGCCGGTATATGCATGCCAACCAGCAGAGCGGACCGGACTGGACCGGACTGGACCGGACTGGACTGGACTGGGGAATTTCGCCAGAACGGGAAGCGTTCGTTCGAGGCGGAAACAGAGATCCTCTGATCCGGGGAGATTCCACCGCAGGCAGATATTGCACTGTTTCGCGTCCTTTCGCGGCAAGGCGCGAGACGCACCAGCACGCCAACCCCGAATACTCGGCACAGCGACGGCGTTTCCGCACGCCCGTCGCTATCTATCTCCTCCGTCCGGTCCAGGTATGCTAGGCCTCCAACGCTCCTGCTCCCCACGCCCGTCGATCCACCGATCCAGACCGTCCGTGTCCCTGTGACGGAACGACAAACTTGTCGGCGACGATCCGACTCCGCGGCGGGGATCCGGCTCACACATGCTCGCAGAGAAGCAGCTCCCCATGTGTATCAAGCTATCTAGCTGCCGTGGGCGTAATCCCGTCGGGTGTCGTGTCGTTCGATTCATTTTTTTCCTTTTTCTTCTCTTTGCGCTCTGCACAATCGCACGCCTATCAAACCGGCGAGGGCTGTACACAGTCACCAGCCAAGTCAAATCAAGTCGAGTCGAGCGCATGCGATTGCTGGATATGTGGCTCCATAGGGAGCCGAGCGAAAGCACCTGCGAGGCAATTAGAAATCTCCGTCGGACTGACTTGTGGACTGCTCGTGAACTAAGCCCTTTCCATCACCACATCAATAATTACCCTGCACTAAATAGCTCGGTGTCATGACCCCTGCCAACAACCCCCGTCGCGCCAACAGTCACAAGAGCGCACCGAAAAGTCAGGCCCGATTAATCCCTCCGGCCGCCCGTCCGCTCGTTCGTCCGTTTGTTCGTCTCCGTCACGACTTCGCCTCGCTCTGGCAGCTCGCTGCGCCGCCGCTGTCTGGCTGCTTATCGTAACTGCAGAGATATCGCATCCGCCCTATGTATGTACCTTAAACCTACCCGAACGAGCACGGACATTGCGCCACTGGATACCGGCGGTGCTTGCCGAGAGCTGAGCGAGCGAGAAGTCTGAGTTCTTACACATACACGCTTGGAGCAACTAGAGTAGGCTCGTCCTCCGGGCAAGGCTAGTCGGCTAGATACATATGGACGTGCGGCCCGAAGGCTGCGAGAACGAAGCGGAAACGTACTAGATGAAACGCACTAGACAGATAGTAGAGCAGATAGAGATGTATGAGCCAACTGGCTGTCTCTATCCAGGTAACAAGCCGTCGACACAGCCGCCACCCACGCGCACAACACAGCGTTGGCGAAATTGCATGCATACATGCATATCTACATACCGCTACGCAGGTGCACATGCTGCTTCGCATAACGCAACCACTCGCCTCCATGCGGGTGCTGGTTCACCGGATCCTCTTCAGCTTCTCCAGCTTGTCGAGCTCCTCGCTTGTCTTCGCCGGGTGTTCGACCGCCGCCGCCGATCCTGCGCCTGTTCATATGTATGATGCCCTCCGACTCCGCCCGTCCGTTGCGCAGTGGCTGTCCACCCGAGGCCACATGAGGAATGTCTCCTCCCCGCCCGCCCCCACGCATGTCGCCAATTAAGACGTTCATGCGCTGCTGCTAGTGAGTGGTTGGGTTTGCTCCAGTGAGCGACGATCCCGCAGAGCAGTCACTTTCGAGCCCACTCCATACATACATACATACATACCTACATACATACACACATACATACGAGACGAAACGCGACACGGCAAAAGAAAAGAATCGCCTCGGCGTCGCCTGCCGCAAGTTGGGTTCGACTCGGTAGTTACGGTAAGGCATCGGAGAGCGCTAGTTATGTAGTCACCCACGATCCGCCGGCCAGGCAATACGCCCCATGCCCTCCGCCCAGCCTCAGGTCTACCGTGTCTGCTGTCGTCTGCCATGCGTCGGCGACGTCCACCGCGCACTCAGGTAGACCTTGCGCAGCTCGGTCGCATCTCCGGAACGGACTGCTGCCACACCCATCCATCCGTCGCGGTCAATATGCGTAGGGTAGGGCACTGGTGGCTGCCTGAGTAACAGCTATCTAGTTACATAGTAGAGTAACTAGTCAGTTACCCATCTAACTGACTAGCGTTGCGAGGAGCCGCACTTCCAATCTATGTATGTATCTCGGGTCTAGATATCTGCTTGCTTGTTTACCGTATGCGTGGATCTGGCTGCTGCAGGCGAATCTGGATGCTGGCGAGCGGTAACTACCAGCTCGGGGGGGGGGGGGGGGGTTACTTCGGGCGGGGCTTGTTTTGCGCCAAAAACGGCCAACTCTGCGCAACCAAACTGACCCTCTACCTAGTAGGGAGGGGTAGAGTTGTGAGGATTTCCATCTTTAAACCCCCGACAACTTTTCTCCCCGTACCATATTACTCAACCGCAACGGCTTAGAATTACATACCGAGTCTCTTGTAAGACTATTTGCATGCGTGCATATCTACATACATAGTTAAGGAGGTTTTCCCAGGGCTCATGGAATTCTTAAATCCGCGTCCGCTGCTATATCTCTCGGTGAAGACGGTCGCTTTTAGTGTAAAAACGGGTCCCGTCCAAATATTTTTGAGCTAGTACTTTTCATACCCCTGGTGCGTCCATCAGTAAATACACTCTCTCCTCCATGTCCGCCAGGTGATCCGTCACCTCGGCGAATTCCGCGCCGCCGTGTTTCGGGAAGGCCACACGATAGAGTGAGTGCGTCCGGATCCGTGTGCGGTTGGTTGGTGAGTTACCGGTTGGATATTCTAGTATCCAGCCAGCAGGATCAGATGGGGTACATAGGCAGCAAAGGGACCCTGAAGTCCGACCCAGCCGAAACATCCGCTCGCACTCGGCGCCCGATGTCAGATTTCACTTACTTGCTTACTTGCTTTCCCCTTCGGCGCGCCTCCTTCTGCTTCGTTGCTTTTTGGGGAGATGCTGGGAGATCGAGAGATCGAGAGATCGAAATGCAGCTGCACTCCCCCCCCCCCCCGGACGGCGCGCGTGGATCCGATGGTTATGACCACCGGTGGACCGGAACGGGAGAGTGAGAGATTGCTTGTTTTGGCGCACCCGGAGTAAGGAATCACAAGTGGTACTGCGGGGCCTTGCGGTGTGCGGCGCGTGCATCATGCACACGATGTCACTCGTCCACGAACGAACCCTGGCTGTCTCCGCCGGGCTGGGGGAGCGATTGCCGCGCGCGGTGGATCAATCGCCGCCTGCGGTGTGACCACACTGCTAGATCCGCAGACCATGCGCCGATGGTTCATGCGCTCAACTGCACAGTCTTCTCGGTCCGCTGGAGAACACACAGCCCAGTGATACTGTACCACTCGCCTTGCGGGACACCCATAGCCAGCAGTCCGGACTCCCGCTGCGGTGGCTGCCGGCTCGACGATGTCCTCTCCTCCGCACAACCGCTGCGGACAGCTCGCATCCCGCCCGGAGCACAATGCCGAGCTCCGAAACCCACCCCTTTGGACTCGTGGATTCGAGCGATCGGGCCATACGCCCCCGATGCCCTCTTGAGGGATCTATGGCTTTGCTGATGGTGGTTTTGCGATGGATGTTGGCTTACAATCCGATGCTCTAGCGAAGTTTTGTATAGGTTGATGCTGTTAAGATGCCCGCTGTTTTTCTTTTACCGAATTAGCGGTTGAACGGATGGATCAAGTAAGAATGGATATCTCATCCTTCTTCGCTTTCTCACACGAGTGCCGCACTGTCTCGTCGGAGAATGATGCCCAGAACTCGCTTCCCTCCTTTCGTACCAAGTCTCCAGCTCAATCGTACGTGGACGATTCACACACGATCACTCGCCGCGAGGAAGATCTCCGCAATCCAGCATTCTCATACGCGGTAGACTGTACGGTCCTCGTATGCTTAGGTGCCTACCTGCGTACATACTGCTTTTGTAGTTTTCCATCCTCGTGCACTGGGGGCCCCCTGGCGAGAACCAAAAGCAGTGGCAGTCCCGCCCCCGCCAGAGAGGGCCACGCCACGCCACATTCGCCGATTCGGCCGCACCCAGTGGACCGCATCCAGTATTTCCCTCCTCCTCGCCCGATGCGTGGCGACCTCATTTCCGTCCTGCCTCCAGTAAAATAAAAGACGGAATGGAAAAAAAGAAAACACTCTCGAGGAGCGTCGCCGTCGCTGTAGCAACCGGTCGCGTGCTATTGCCGTTTTGGACCTGGTCCTAGTCCCGGGGCCAAACATAACCCTTTTGCGATTATCGTTCCCCCTAGCTTTGCAGCGCGCCAGCCGGCCGGCCAGCGCAACACGCCCATCAATCCGCCCTGGATCATCATCACCATCCCGCCCAATCGATCGCTATGAACGCCCCATTCCGAACGTTAGATACATACAGCTTCCTGTCGATCATTTTTCTTCTTCTGCGTATCTTTGTCGTGCGCGCGCGGCCGACGCCACTCACTCCACATTTGCTCTATCCAAAAAAAATAAGGAAGAAAAAGGAAGAAAAAGGAAGAAAGGTCTAGTTGTCAACGGACAACGCTTTTCTTTTGCCTTCCTAGACCGAGTATCTGCTCTACATACTCAACTATCTACATACTCAACTATCTACCTACATACATAGATACTCTTTCTACTCGAGGCTAGGTAGGTAAGTACCATGTAGGTACGCACACCACATAGTAAAGCGCTCTATCTACTCTAGGTAGCCGCAAGTGCACTCTAACTATACCTTCCGGCTCGATTATCGATATCGCCAACCACCACTGCACTGCACCAACCATCACCGATACATTACCTACATACTGGCTAGCCACACACGTTGTCCAGTTCCCAGCTGTCCGCTTCGCCTCCCCCCGATCTCTTTTCGATTCGTCACGCTCGCTGTCATTTCCTTCTCCTTCTCCTTCTTCTTGCTCCTATACTTTTTTTTTTTTTTCTTCTCTTCTCTCCGATTCTTCTCTCATGGCGTCTTCGTGACCATCCCCGACATCGCCGTACCTCTCGCCCTCCCTTCCAGCCCCAGTAATAACGACCCATAACGACTTTCCCCACACCACCCAGGGCCACCCGCAGCGGTTCGACCGCGGAATCTCCCAATTCACGCGCTTCTCTCCCACTCACTCGTGCATTTTGACAACAAACAACCCTCCTCCGCCAGCGCCGGGGAAAAAAAAACACACCAAATAGTACCAAAAAAAAAGTACTTACCCGCCAACTCCCCCGACACTAACCGTCACCACCACCAACCTCCAAGCGCACTCTTTCCGCCGCCACACCCAAATCGATCCATCTGCAATTTCCGCGCGCAATTGACGTTGCTTGTGCGCTTCCTACATAATCCCCCCCCCAACTCGTCCCGGGACAAGCGACGACCCCCCATTACCACTCGACACAAACGAATACGCAATGGCGGATCGCAGCTGGGTCGATGACCTCGACGAGGATTGGATATCGCAGCCGAGATCGTCGTCACCGATCATGCCGCACCACTCGCCTTCTCAGGCGGGCACCGTCAACGTGCACCGACAGGACCGGCATTGTACGAACAATGGCACCACGAACCGGCACCTACGGCGACGGAGCAGTGATACCCTGGGCAGCATTTCCAATTCCTACGGAACCACGCAGTTACACAACAGCCGGCGGACGGCGGACACGCCCGAGTGGAAACGGCACTTGATGCGGAATTTTGATCCAAGTGTTGGGGGGAAAGATTTGTTCTCGCCGCTGGAGCTGGAGAGTCTTTTCCGGCCGCCGACTGCGCCGCGGTCGTCCTCACCTGGGCTACCGACGAACCCCCACTACTACCAACCGCAGCAGGTACAGCAGCAACAGCAGAGTTTCCCGGGATTACCACCGCCGAAGTCGCCAAGGAGGAGCTATCTACAGGCGCCACATTCTTCCGGATATCCCTTGGGACTGTCGACGCTCCCGGAGGAGACTGCAAGCGGTAGTCTAGCGAGTCCACTTGAGCCGATAAAGCACAGTGTTCCAGAACGTCAAGATGCTGGTGGGAAACCGATACTCCGGCCGCTGAACCGTCATTCGTTGATGTCGAACGGGCTGCGGCGAACGCAGTCTTCCCCCGCATCGGAACGAGCATCTCAAAGGTTCGGGAGGTTCTCGGAAGGTTTGAAGGGGAAGCGGAAAGTGGCGGGGGGCAACCTGGGTACCAACAGTGTTGCAGAGAACGATGAGGGCAGGGGCGGGGGCGGGGGCGGGGGCTCCATCGCCTCCAGTTCGCACTCGTCAAGGCAACCGAGTGTTCGTTCGGGCCAAGTGCGATCTAGATCGCGATGGCGGAGGTCGGGGTCGCGACAGTCGAGTGGTGACAGAAGGGATGAGAGTATTTCTCCGGTTTCAGCAGGAGCCGCTGGGTTCGACATTAATCCCGGGCTTCCAATCCTACGGCGTGGAAATAGCAATCCTGAGCCGGACCGGGCATCGCGCCCAAGTAGGAATGGATATTATAGGGAACGTGCCGGCACACTGGAGGAGATGCACAGCGATAGCGGAAGTGTGGAGAGGTTCATGCACGGGGAAGCTTCGGTGTATCCCTCCAGTCCCCCTCTGCCCGAGAGTCAGTATATGCTCAGGCGGGAATATAGCAGGGAGCGGGGGAGTGATATGGGGATGGAGCGGAGGGAAGAGGAGGATCCAGAACATCCGCATTATATGGAGGACGATCACTATATGGAGGAAGAGGAAGAAGAGGATGAGGACACCGGTTCTTCCCCCCCTTCGGCGTTCATCGCTCCCAGGAGACCGCCGCCGACACCGCCACTGCCGGATAGGAATTCAGCGCTCCAAAGCACCCCCAACGGTGCAGATCCAAATGGCAACGGCTTACTTAGGAATATCCGTAACCACCGGGACGCACCAAGATCAAAACCGCCCGTGGAGTCTATGGTAGGGATATACAGCCATAGCAATAGCAATACTGGGGCATCGAGCGACGGTGATGTTGAATCTTATTTTGCGCCAAGTCAATTCCAGACGTCCGAATCTTCCAACAAGACTCCACTCGATTCCTCTGAAGCCAAGAGGCAAAGCGGGGGAAGTCCGTTGAAGCTGTTTAGTGGTGCCTACGACACCTACACGAACGAGAAGTTGCGCAAGCGACTTGGCGAGCTGGAAGAGAGCGAGGACAATCACGAGGAGGAGCACAGGGCCAACCGAAGAATCAGCTCCACCTGCTCGGATGGCGACTCGCTGGATGGGCAGGGCGATCACGATTTTTCTGGTGGGAGTATGGTGGTGAACCGCCTTGAAAAGATGGCACGGCAGACCGAAAAACGGAATTCTCCCCCACCTGGCACTAAGTATGTCAGGAGGCACAGCAAGACCGCACGGCCCGCAGCCACAACGGAAGAGAAGCTCACGACCACCACTACCACTACCACCACGACAAAAGCCGCCAACGGCCGCGACCGCAACCGAACTCGTCACCACCGTCACCAGCGCCAGTTGTCCGCTCATCCGGAGCCCTCTGATCAGCCATCGCAATTGCCCACGAGTGGCCGCAAGCATCGCCGCTGGCGATCGGACGAATCGTCGGTTGCAAATGACGGCGTTGCAGGTCCAGTAAGTCCTGTTGAGGAACGCACTCCCAAGAGACCGCGACGCGGATCCGTTGTCGTCCCACCACGGCCAGGCTCCAGCGGCACTCCGAAGCATTACTTCCAAAGTCCTGCTACTGGCCGACGACGAATATATCCAGGAATTGAGGAGGGAAGCATTCTTGCCAGCTCGCGGCGTAAGCAACGTAGCAGAGCGAATTCCAAAGAATCCCAGGCTTCAGCTAGAAGGAGTGCGCATCCTATCATTGTGCCCACTCGAGTGTCTCCACCACCCACACCTAGGAAAAAGAAGCCTCACATCCTGAAAGATACGAAACAGCTTGCTGTCGCGGCGGCAACCACTTCGCCACTGAGTGGTGGACAACGCAGCCATCCCCGAAAAATCATTTTCAGTGGAAGCAAGGGTGACGGAATGCAGGGTGAGAGTTTCGAAATGCCTACCCCTCCCAGAGATGACCGCCTCGGCGCCCGGAGGGGTAGCATCACGACGAAAGACTTCCTCGAGCAAGCAGAAGCAGTGATGGCCAGACTCCGTGGGCTGGGGTTGAAGAATGACGATAATGAATCCGGAGAGCGCGATAGAGGCTCCCGGTCGACGAGAAAAGGAATTAATGAACTTGACGACAATGAAAATAGAGATAGGACGATCAGCAAAGATAATGACGGTCGAAGGGATGACGGTTCCACCAACCCTGTTTCGACCAGCATGAGGCTTCACGCCGTAGCAATTAAACTCAATAATAACCGATGTGGCGACCAGGGTGCGTATCCCAGCATGGATGCACCACCACCAGTGGCGCGCGAGCGGCAAGGAGACTTTGGCTTTTCTCGTTCGTCCAAATCATCGCGCGCCTCGGTCAGAGTCATCTCGAACGTTCCGGAAGTTCTGGCGCACCGCCTCGCGACAAAGACCGCGATCGCGAACGACATGACGTTTGACAATGTCGCGCTCGCATGGGTATCGAGGACGCCGGTCAAAGAAGGCGAGGAGGATCCGCTGCGCGACATCTCCGATCTGACGGTGGACTCGAAGGAGGAAGAACGCGCGTTGAACCTGGCGAAAGCTCACCTGAGACTGTTGGGTTGTACGCCTGATGGCGAGAAGAGCGGGGTTTGGAGGAGCTCGAGGGCCATGGACGACACGGAATTGCGGGAGATGAGGGCGGGCGGCGATAGCGGTGCTGTCGGTGGCACTTGGGATGAGTCGCACTGGGGCCGGTCCCAGGTGATGAGCTCGAGCATGGGAAGTAACAGCTCGCAGAGGAGTAGCGAGAGTGGGTCTGATGCGAATATCGTCAGAACGGAAACGAGAACTACGAGTTATGGGACCGACGAGAATGTCGAGAAAGACGTTAAGGAAACCGAGATGGCGCAACATAATGATCACGACGACAATGATAAAGAGGGCGGGGAAGTGCGTAACGATAAGAGTGGGGTGGATAACCAAAAGTCGTCAGCCAGGTTTGCGGACGACGCGTTTGCTCCCTCGCCTTTGAAACGCGAAACAAGGATTGATGATGTTAATGAGGATGAAGTGGACGGATTTCTCGAGCACGGCTCCCTTCGGCGGTCCGGCCGCGATAACACATCGGTCGGCTCGTATCGGACCACCTCCCGACGCATATCGCTAGGAAAGACCTTTATCGGGCGACCTATATCGCGAATCACTGAAGAGGAGGAGGAAGTGGTGCACAAGTTCCGCCGCCCAGTCATGGAACGTCCGATCATGGAGCGCGAGTTTAGAAGGTCCTTCAGTAGTGCTTTGACTCCCTTGCGGTCACCGTATGGCAATCAACTGGCAACGGCCGCGCCCTCTACGAAAAAGAAGGGAGACGTCTCGTACTATTTGTCGCCACTTCCTGACCTTTCTTACCAGTTCGACAGCACCGAAGCTTTGATTACGCTAGAGCTGTCATATATCACGTCTCGTCGAGGTCCTAAGGCGACGACTAAGGCCATTGAAGCATCGCTCTCTATCGCTCAGGAGAATCTTGTCAAACATCTAACGGACGTCGAACCGTACGACCCATACTGGGATTTCATCAAGTGTCTCAAGCTCTGTGATCGGAAGCTGGAGACCTTGCATACTCTGAACGAATGGTGTCCGCGGATATCTGAACTGGACGTGAGCAACAACGAGCTGGGACAGCTGAGCGGGGCTCCCGACAGTGTCCTTACCCTCAATGTACAGCGAAATTGTCTCAGCAATGTGACATACTTTGGCCACTTACTCAACCTGCAATACCTCGACATCTGCGGGAACGGGTTAGAGAACCTGGAGGCGCTGAGGGCTTGCTTACATCTTCGCGAGATCAAGGCGGACGATAATCGGTTGACGAGTATTAGCGGCATCTTCGCGATTTCGGGGTTGATGTCGTTGAGGTGTCGACGTAATCGTTTGGAGCGTATTGATCTCTCCAAGTCCGAACTGTATGTATTCGTTTCGGTCGGTATGAGGCGATGGAAGCTGACGTCGGTGACAGGACTCGCTTGGCTGAGCTCGACCTCCGTGCGAACCGCATCGTCGAGATCAAGGGCCTCGAGGCACTGTCGTCGCTCGTCCATCTGAACCTAGATCAGAATCGTCTCGCAAGCCTATCTCTTCCGTCCCGAGCCAAGCTCAATACTATCCGTTCGATAAAGTTAACGCAGAACTCGTTCACCACATTTGACGTTGGACCATTTCCCAATGTTCGCATCCTATACATGGACAACAACAAGCTCTCGCGCGTATCCGGTCTTACAAGGGCGAAATCTATCGACTCGGTGTCATTCCGAGAGCAGGATACGATCTCCGGAACATTCGATCTGGACGTGGCTCGTATGTTCGAGTCGCGGAAGCTCTACCTTTCGTCCAACCCCATCTCTACCCTCAATCTTAAGGCTAGCTTCCTGAACCTTCAGTTGCTGGAGATGGCCGGAAGTCGCCTGCGGACACTGCCAAAGAATATCGCGTCGCTGATCCCGAATGTGCGTGTGCTCAACCTCAACCAAAACGCGATACCGGACATCCGTCCGCTCGCTGGCCTCACGCGATTAGTAAAGCTCTCGTGCGCCGGAAACCGTATCTCGAACGTCAAGAAGCTAGGTCAAGCGCTCGAGCGCTGTCGCGCGATCAAGTGGGTGGATTTCCGCGATAACCCGGTTACTATCGGCTTCTACCCACCCATTACGACGGTCACGAAGCCGGCCGCGAAGCCGGCCGACGACTACGCCAAAGACCCGTTCGAGATTGTCGAGGCGGAAGAAGAGAAAGATGCTGCGCATGTGGCCAGACTAGACCTGGACACGAGGTGTGAAAGGAAGCGGTACTGGATCGTTGTTGCTGCGTCGTGTAGAAAGCTGCGCGGCCTCGATGGACTACCATTTGTCAGAGAGGAAGTCGAAGCTGAGGATGAGGCCTGGAAGGAGTGCGTCAAGCGTGGTTGGCTAGTTGTAGGGGATAAGCCCGAGAAGGAGGATCGTGAGTAGTAAGATTTGTGCGTGTCGAGTATCGGGAGTTGACTTCTCCCACCTTCTCCCCCCGGGGGTTTTCTTTCTTTCCTTGTATCACTATCATTGCTTGCTGTTTTTCTTCCCCTACTCGTCTTCGCACTTACTTATACCAGGTGTTTGGGTGCTTTACTGCTAACTTGATGGAGTATCTCTTTGTCGTTGTTATATGGGTACTGGATTGGATATCCCTGGGGTAGTTCGGGTCCTCTTTGTCTGTTTGCCTTTGCTCACATGTCTTATTTGCTTTGTACAGACTATCATTCCTCACGCTGCTGACGTGAGCGTTTTCCCTTTTTTTCTTCTTCTGTCTCTGGGTATCGTTTTGTTTCTTCGGTGTACGGTATCATAACTTGGGGAATTCGGGAACTGAAGCGGAATAAAAGTAAGTTTCATTAATTGCGTGCGACCGAATAAAAAGCAAGTCTTTTGTGGGAATCACCCCCGACCGGACCTGCGGCTAGGCGGCCGGTAGGCTGTTTGTCGGGCTGTTGCCGAGAAGATCAGGTCCAATCTCGAATGCGGGTCACCAGACTGCAACGCACTTTCTGTCTGCAGACTGACAAGTCCGTGCAATTTTTTCTCTCCACGGATTCAATGGCATGTAATGTATCCCTTTCTTCCAGTCGTGTGAGTCCCAACCTACCGGACGTACTCGACCGCGTCATGGGGGCCGGACCCCATCGAGATGATTCACTCTCGAGCGAGCTACGAGCACCCCCCCTGTTCTCAGATATCTACATAGCTCTGGGATGTCGCAAACACTCATCCGCTTCGCCTCCCTTCTCTCTCTCTCCCTTTGCCATCACACCTTCACCATGGCCTCCAGCACGATAACCCCAGCCCGCGAGACGTCACCTCTGCTGCCAAAGAGCAATACCGCCGCCACTCCCACGTCTCGCAACCGCATCTCGTCATGGCGTCCTCCCAGGTCCTGGGGCACAACGCTCTCTCTCCTCTCCGCGCTGAACAACTGTCTCTGGGCCGGCAGTGTCCTGATCTTCTCGCTGTACGCGCCGCTCTTCAATGAGCGTCTGCGCTATCGGCAGATGCAGATTAATGCCGTCTCCGTCGCAACGGAGTTGGGGATGTACCTGCCCGTCCCGATCTTCGGCTTCATCTGCGATCGCTACGGCCCCAACCAGCTTTCGTTGCTCTCGACCGTGTTCTTCGGGCCAGGATACGGCCTCGCCGCGCTCGCGTACCAGGGCGCGTGGGATTACAAGATCATGGTGGCCGCGTTCGGGCTGATCGGTATGGGGACGAGTTCCATGTACTTCTCTGGCGTCACGACCTGTGCCAAGAATTTTACGGGCAGGAGAGGCCTCGCGCTGGCGGTGCCGATTGCGGCGTTCGGGCTGAGCTCTTTGTGGCAGGCGCAGGTCGTTTCGAGGGCCTTCGTGAACGCTGCCGGGGTGCTGCTGGTCGAGAGGGTGTTTTTGTTCTTTGCTGTCAGTTTAGTTCTCGTGGGCTTGCTGGGTAGCGTGGGCCTCAGGATCAGCACGGACGACGAGGAGGAACAGGACGACGACGAGGACGACGACGAGAAGTTTTGGGTCAATGCGGATACGCGTGCCTTCCTGGAGGACAAGAACATGTGGTGGTTCGCTGCCGGCGTGTTTTTGGTTACTGGACCTGGCGAGGCCTTCATCAACAACGTGAGCCCACTTTCCTTCTATTTTGGAGGACAGGCAGCTAATGGCCATGATGGCAGATGGGGACCCTGATCCAAACGCTTCGCCCCACCCCTACGACCACGGTCTCCACCGTTGATCCGGCGCTCCAAGTATCCTTCATCGCGCTCACCTCAACCCTCTCCCGCCTCCTCGCCGGCTCGGTCAGCGACTACCTCGCGCCTCCCACGCCTACAGTCCACCTCCCCCCGGTCCCCATCGAGGCCCGTCGCCGCCGCCCCACATGCAGCCGCATGAACATCCTCTTCTTCTTCGCAGTCATCATGTTCCTTGGGCTCGCCCTCGTCGCCACGGGCACGATCCACCGCACGCCGTCGCTCTTCTGGCTCGTATCCACCTCGATCGGCGCCGGCTACGGTGCCGTCTTCTGTCTCGCGCCGACAGTGGTCTCCGTCGTCTGGGGCACCAAGAACTTTGGCACCAACTGGGGCATCGTGACGATGACGCCGGCGCTGGGCGCGGTCGTGTACGGCTGTCTCTTCGCCGCCGAGTTCGACGCCGGCGTCGGCGCGGGCCAGGGCGCCTGCGTTGGCCTCCACTGCGCGCAGTACTCGTTCACGGCGATGGCCGGGAGCGTGGTGGCTGCCGTCGTGGGATGGGTCTGGGTCTGGGGTAAATGGAAGAGGGCAGGTGTGATCGTATAGTAGAGGAGGAAGGGTGAGTTTGTACGACTGAGTTGGTTGGGCGTTTATTGGCTCGTTTGGTTTCCGCTTTGTTGTCCGGTTTGCATGAGCTTTGGATCGGTTGATCGTGGCGAGGTCATGTATCCGCTGGGAGGGACCTGTACACGCATTAGAAGGATTGTGCCGGAGGCAGTCGGGGTGTAGTTGCATGGTGGACTCGGTACAGATGGATAGAGCGCATAGATCTTATCAAGGGTACTGTACTGTACTTGGATGTGGATGTAGAGCTGGCACTCTTTACAACGAGCATTTTATCGCAGTCGGTTTCGCTTTTACTCGGACAACATTGAGGGGGGTGCGTGGTTTGCATGAAGAAACGGCTTGCAGATTTTGTTCGCCTTCGGAAACCCTCAAGACGACGACCTCGTACACACACAACCACCAGACTGCAATGCCTCTATTGTCTATCTCGACCTATCTAGTGTCCTCTACGTGCCTTCCCTCTCCCTTCCTCGCTCTCTTGTCCCGCATATACTCCCCCTTCCCCAAACGTTGTCACCGACTCTAGCAGTGAGCGCGCTCAAGCGGGAAGGGAGAAAAAAAAACCAATTTTTTTTTGTTGCCTAGGATGTTTAAGATAAACGAATTTTCTCGAGTGACAGCTAGCAAACACCCACCCCCACCGCCACCAGCAGCAGCGCCCCAAAATTCCACACTCCCTTGCGTGCGCGACATCGACACATTTTCTATACATAGTCGCTCAAATATCTGATCAGCGGCAATTCTCAGGTAATCTGACCGATCGAACATGCTCTTGCGTACCTACGCTGGCAAAGACACTGGAATCCCCAGCGGGCATGCTATTTACGGCTATCAAACACGGCCAAGCAGGCGCCTATGTACGGGCGGGCTTCTTGCTTCTTCCTACTGGCTCACGCCAGAATTGGGTTGTAGCTTATGATTCTGCAATGCCACCCCCATCACCATGGACGGTGTGGTGCATGGGATTTTCCCGAGCCGGGAGCAGGAACATCGGCAGCAGCTGTCAGTGGAAGCTGAGGCTACTCTAGTCAGAGCGGAAGACGAGAACTCCGATGGCGATGAAGAGGGAGCCGGAGGAACCGCTACCGTGGAGAGGGTGGCTAGATACACAGTGTGAGCCACCTTTGACACGCGTACCCAGGGGACGGCCGGCAAAGAAGAGGATGAACAAAGATGAAATGAGGAGGAAACTGGGAGGGCTCAAAATTAGAGGGTTCCCCGATATTCCTGACCGGGCCCCGCCACGTTGCTCAACCCGTAAAGGCCTTGGTCGCTACGGCATGTACATGCCGCAAGGCACATGCTCAGCTGTACTAGGTGTACTCTTAAACTTTCCGAGTAAAGGTGAATTGCTGCGGGACGCAAATCTGTGAGGCGCAGCGGTGAGGGGCGCTGGCGGTGAGGGTGGGTGTTGCTACATAGCTATCGCTCGAGAGAAGTGGTTTATCCAAGGCAAACAAAAGTTTGGTAGCAATTCCGCCTAAAAAAAGTGGTCTATCCTAGACAAAAGCAGAATATATAAGTATGTACTTTATATATAAAGCCCATGTACGCAAAATCAATGTCAGAGGAAATGCGAAAAGAAAAAGAAACAAAAAGTAGAAAAAAAACTCCTGAGAAATCATCCGCTCCACCCAATAAACAAAAGAAGAAAAAAAAGACATACACACTGAGGATGCAAAAAGAAGAAAGGAAAGACGAAGGCCCGGGAGAAGAGGAAGACAAATGAGAATTACAAGAAAACAGGGGAGAACTACCAAAACACAGAGAGAAATCCACGTAATCGTGTGAAGCAGTTCGCGGATTAGAGCCACCCAGGCAAACAGCTATGGGAATTCACTCTCCCAGGTTGACATGAAATCGTCAAAAGGAATGTCAAGATCCTAGCCTGAAAACACTCCTACCGGATCCGCTCCCAGTCCCGCATCGGCACCAAGCGGCACGTCGACGTCCCCATCATCCAAGGACATCGGAGGGTCGACGAGAGTGTCCTCCAGCTGCTGGGAGTCCCCTCCGCCCTCCGTCTGGGCCATGTCTGCGGCAAGGGCCACAGGTGCCTGTGGAGCGACCTGGAGTTCGTGCATGGGTGGCGATGGAGGACCGGTTTCGACAGCAAGGCCACCTTGAGGGTTCTGTGCGATGACGTCTCCCTCGTAGTCGTTATTGCAGGGATCGTGATTGGTCGGGTCGGGAGTGTGCCCGGGCGGCGCAGTGCTGTCTCCACGCATGCTGGCGCCTGCATCACCGTCATCGCCGAGCTCACTGCATTCGCCCTGCTCGCTGCTGCCACCTTCGTGTTCCTCCGACGGCTGGCTCATGTCTTCCGAAGACATGTGGTCGTAACCTGACATTTCGTCGCGATGAGCATTGCCGAGAACGGTGACTGCTGCGACGTGTGCGGCATCCTCCTCCGCGCTCGCCTCGACGGCCTTTTTAGCCGCGTTCTTAGCAGCCTGGCCGGGTGCGCGAGTCTTGAGCTCGCCCGTAACGAACTGGAGATAGTAGGGAACCTCAATCCCTGACTTGAGGAAGAAAAGCTTCAGATTGCGAGCTTTGTCCTTTAATTGGACCTGGTTGCGATCTTTGAGGGCTTCAGAAACGGTACCACCTGGTCCGAACATAGCTAGGATCTGAGACCAGTGCGGTCCCTTGACACGGTCGAGACCAGCCATGAGAGCGTTCTCTTCCTCGGTGGTCCACGGACGACGCTGCGACGGAAGTCCCGAGCGGCGAGCATTCGACGAGCACTTGGAGGTAGCAGCGAGACGGGCACGTTCGTACAGAACTTGTGTCGGTTGAGACTGCTGAGGAACGGGAGGCTGCGCAAGCGGTGGCGCTCCCATGTACGATGTGTTTGGACCGAAGAGCTCGTCTTCCAGTGCGATTTCTCCGGCAGTCTGTACCATGGCGCCTGTGGACGTATGTGGTGGAACATTGCGAACACTGTGGGCCCGAAGGACTGCCGCAACGGCCCCATCTTCCGCGCTCGGAGGGGCTGGGCTTTCGTGGTGCCCCGACAGAGGCAGCAGAGACTGGGAATACTCGTGGTGGATGGGCGTTCCCATCACGTCCGAGCGGGGCTCTCCGTGGGACATGGTCCTCTTACGAGTCCTTTTGGCCTGTGTGCAATCAATACCAACCGCTGTGAAATGAAGTTTAAGGTGTCCTACCGGCAGTGCGACAATCGTTTCGTGATTTTTACTCACATATCCACTGACGTCTTTCAAGAACTCCTGCCACGCATACTTGTCGCTCAGGTTCACATCTCCCGAAATCTGCAACAAATGGTTGCGCCTGTGAGCGAGGCGATTCACGAAGTCTTGTTCGCTCGGAGTCAATTGTTTACCCCCTCCTCTGCGGGACAATAAGACCTCTCCCATGTTGGCGGGGAATAGATCCTCGAGAATCTCGTCTTTGCTCCGCTCGTTAGTAGACATCGCCGAGATGTAGGCCTGGGTCTTCAGATCGAGGTAGAGCGAGCCTTGCGACTTGAGAAGCCTTCCGCCATCGGGTACGAAAGTGTCAAGAAAGTGTTCATTCAGGTGAAAGAACCCAACCTCCTGTGATCCAAAGACTGAAGAAACGAACGTGGCCAGGTTGACCTTCCGAATGGTCGACCGCTGATCCGAGGCCTCGAATTTCAGTTCATCGGCCGAAAGGAAAGCTTCTGTGGTGTATGCTTTCTTGGTCTGGTCGAAGAGCGCCTTTATTATGTTGTAGGCACGACCCTGGTCCGAGTCGGGCTGCGTAACAATGTTCAGCGTCTCGGTGTAAGGGCCCTTTCCAAGGGTCATCAAAATCTGACTTGCCTATGATCACATTCATTAGCCTACGAACGCCACACGAGAACTGTAGTGGGGGAGGGGGCCTCACGAGGTTGTCCAGAACGGGCAAGCTGCGGATCTTCATCTGTTGGCTCGCATCCCAAAGATACGAATCCTGCTCTGTGAGGAAATAAGGTTGGCCATTAAGCTCCGAAGCCAGTGCGTTCATCCGTTCCTCTTCCGCTTCCTCTTCGTACGTATGGTCGTCAACGCCAATGTCATGCATGGCATGTTCCGTGTCTTGGAACATGTGCACATGCATCTGGGTGTGCACTGTTTCGTCCATGGTCAATTGAAGTGAAACGCTGTGGTCGATTTCGTCTTCGTTGAAGCGAAGGCGCTTGTGGTTGCCGTGATCTTCGTTGCCCGCATCGGCCGGTCGCTTTCCCCACGAGGACGTCGAGAGAGCTGCATTGCCATTCGTGACAGAATTGTAGCTTCTGTTGAACGCAACGATCGATGATAGGTTCGCGTCGGCAGACGAAATTGGCGTCACGTCGGCATTGCCCTCGGTGGTCGCTGTACGGGATCAACTCGGACTCGGGGCAGTCGGAAACAGAGAGAGAGAGAGAAGGGAAGGCAAGGGTAGGGTTACTTACTGTTTGGATTCTGTTCGGTAATTCCTTGGTGATTGCTGAGCACCACGATGGCTTCGTGCGATGACGACGTCGAGTCCATCACTGCGAGGGTTTGAGAGGGGCAGGTGATGAAGAGTGTGGGCTGAGGGCACAGGTTAAGGGCAAAGAATCGCAGAGGATTGGGTTGCCAAGACTTGCCTTGCAGCTAAACTCGGTCGCTAGCACCTTGCGGGTCTTACCGGGTCGATAGTCGCCAGAAAAGAGATATTAACGTGAGAAGCTTGGGGCGATCGAGCTGGCCGGGTTGGAGGAAGTGCCAGGGGGAAAGGAAGGAAGGAAGGGTGAGGAAGAAGGAAGGAAAGAAAGGAAAGGAAAGGGAAATATGCACCGGGGGCGGGGAATTACCGAAGCACTGGTCCACTGAGATAGAATCGTGAGATAGTTGTGATGTGATGACTAGTGGGGAATTTGGGGAAATGGTGGAGGAGAATGTCAGGGGAGTGAAGGAGAATTGAGAGCTTGTGAGGTTCGAGAGAGGCTTAGGGCGCTCGCCGAGACGAAGTGCACTCACAAACCCACCAGATCCTAATCACGCCAGAGCTGGACGTGAGTAGCAAATGTGCGTTCTGTCACTGGTGGATCACGAACTACGGCGTAGGTTTCTCGAGTCAAGGCTCATGATGCGGTGGCGAGAACGGTACGTACCGAGCGGATTTCCCACATATGTACTTACATAGGTACTTACATAATGTATGTAGGTAGGTACATACATCATTGTACCTAGCATACGCCAAGCTTTGCTTCTTGGCCGACTGCATAGGGAATGCAAAACGAACGGTAGTGACAGAATCCTGCAACAGATCGCATATCACCGAAGAACGTGGAGATCCTTCACCAACTCCTTGACATATGCGTCAACATATGAGCACGTTCGGCTCCGCGATGCGCTGATATCCGCCCAGCGAACTCGTACAGTATCGCCACCACATATCCACATATCTTTACAGGAACCACCACCCCATCCATTCTCTCCACCCCCTTACCCTCCACCACACAACATCCACCCACCCCAGCTCCCCAGAGGAGAATGCAAGCGCAGTTGGCGGTGGCGCTGACCAATCTGTTGCGTGCGTGCTGTACACAACCCACACACCCCCACCCCACCGTCCCCGGTGACAAGCTCCGCACGGCAACTAGCCCCCGTCTGGCTGCAAGCACCAAGTCGGCGGATGCAAGAGATTCCAAGTTTTGATCACGAATCCAGCGAACCGTACCAGTTCTTCCACCATGCGAGTGCCGTGTCATGAAGCCGCGCCCCCACGACCATCTCCTAACTATTCCCACATCTCTCCCACACGAGTCCCAACAAGCACCCGGGGAGCCCATTAACACCATGCTTGCCACCCGCGCCGAGTGACCAGCCGTGCTGCCCGAGTTGGCGCGCGCGACAGTCAGGGCGTTAAAGGCGGACGAGCCGGACGCCCCCGGCGTGGAGTTCCTTGGGCTTGGCGACCGGTACGAGAGAAGGCTTCTCCCGCCCAGGTCCCTGGCCCACTTGAAGCGCTCGATAACCGGGACCAAAGTCGGAGTGTGGGCTGACGTCAGTCTCCCTCAAGAAACACCGGCACGCGCCAGAAGCCAGACTCCATCCCGGTCAAGACGGACAATGAAGAAGTGGGTGGGGACGAACTGCAGTCGCTCCTCAACCTCAGCCCCTCTAACCTCCTCGGCCTCCCGCCTTCCCGCCTCTTCCTTTCTTCTTGTCACTCCCAAAGCTCCAACTCCGAAATCTCACATTGGGTGTTCTCCTCAGCCGGGTCCGGGATTCGTCTCCCCACGTCCGTGGTGGCGAGGAAGTCCAGAATCGCCCGGCTGCACCTCTCGTCCGCGAAGAGGTCCCGGATCTTGAAGCGATCCTTGCCCTCCCGTCCTCCCGTCACACTTCCGCCCATAGAACCTTCCGCCGGCGCCTCCAGTGAGGGCAGCACTTGAAGAGGTGCTTCCGGGTCTGGTTCAGGTACGGGCACCAGTACTTGGTGATAGGCCGGTTCTTGGTCCGCGCGAGGTACTGACCAGTGAGGCAGTGGCCCGTCTTCAACTGGTTGAACCTCGAGGCGAGCGTCTGACCTTTGCGGAAGAGGAGTAGAGAATCGACTTTCTCTTGTCTTTTCTCTATTTTCCCTTTAGCATCCTTAGTCATTTCCTTAGCGCGCTCCACATCTTAGGACAGGCCAGGGCGGAGGGCAAAGGGGAGTCACAACGAGCCACCGGCAGGCTGATCGAGATCGGGTCGGACAATGGACTGGAACCGGGACTATGTGTATATCGCCACGATCTAGATTGGTCACATGCGTTTAATGATTAAATAAAATAAAAAAGACGACAGAACATCAATTCGTTCCGCACAGCCTGTTATGGCGCGTATAGCACGATACGACTCCGGTTCCGCGCCACGATACGCCACTCGGCTGGTACTACCACCATCGGCCAACACGGCTCTTCACCGTTCCCGAAGCGTTTTTATCTCCGCGCGGTCCGTCCTTTCCCTGAGAGGACAGTTATTCTCCATGTGGCCAGTCTCCCAGCAGTGCTGGCACTCGGCATCGTCGCGAGGGTGCTTCTTCCCGGCGGACTGCTCGGTACCGGAGGACTTCCCGGAGCCTTTTCCCTGTTTCTTGGAACAGGTGGCAACGAGGTGGCCCTTCTTTTTGCAGTGCTTACAGAAGAGCTTCTTTGGGCCGCCGTTGGAGCGGAGTAGCGATCTGGACGTGTTGTTGGGATCGCCTACTTGGTGGTTGGCCAGGAGGCACCGCTCGCGCCGCAGAGCTCGTCGATGGTGCCTTGTGTTGAGAAGGTGGAGTAAGACGGTGTCTGATATCGCTTCATTCGTTCCAGCGACAGGATCGCGGTACTGCTGCAGGCACTCGCAGTAGGCGCCGACGCGTTCGCCAGGGCGAGGCCTGATGGTGTAGAAGCTGCTCACGTGGATGGAGCGTTGGATCTGGGAGTACGTGTGGTTGAACTGGCTGCCAGCATTACCCACATCTTGGCCGGATCCTTGAGACGGCGCAGCTGCTTCTGGATTGCATGGTTGACAAAGAAGCGGAGGAGTGCTTCCGCTTCGTTCCTTTGTCTGTTAAAGGACTCCACACCTCGAGGGCCTTGAGGATAGTCTTCACGTTCACCTTCCAGTCAATATAATTGCTGGAGTTCAAGCGTTTGATGTATCCCCAGCGTGTCTTGCAGAGGTCCTCTTTCGCGGTGTATCCGGTTGGAGAAGGCATCGTTGGCGTAGAGGCGGCGGAGGACGTGGGGATCGATAAGGTGTTGGCAGCTCTGGCAGGAGGGGTTTTTAGAACCGCAGGCCCAGGTTCATAACCTGTCACATATTAGGGGTAGATATTATAGATAATCAAAATGCGGTGGAACTTTTCAGATGAAACTATTAGCGTCGCCAAGTTTTGCCAAGATAATTGGCTGTTGCATTCCACCGCGCTAAAGCTAGCTGCTGCAGGAAAAAAAAGATTTGTGTTATGTATGCGTTAGAGCGACGACTGAGCGGCGACTAGGTGGCTGTTTTGAAGATATGTATCTAGAGCGAAAACGTGGGAAGCGAGGGGTAACCAGAGGAGAGGAAATGTAAGGAGAATGAGCGCCGCCAGCAGTTCGCGCTCACATGGTCGTTCATATTGACCGAGCAACGAAAGAGATCTGAAGCTGGCGCCGCTGGCTACATAGCGACTCTACAGCGGCTCCACCGCAGAAGTTCCACCCGGGGAATCAAAGTGACTTCACCACCACATGGTCGAGGCGTGGTTCAAGGCTAGCTACCTGCTCCAAGCAGTGCGTCACGCCATCGCCATCGCCGCCGCAACAACCGCCACAACTACAACCGTCGGGGACGGTGCAACAGTGGAACCACCTCCAACCTCTCCCCCTCTTCCCTCAACCCATGCTCCTGGAGCTCCGCTTCCGACATCTCACTCTGCACCTCTTCCTCCACCCTCTCCAGACCCACCCCTCGCCCCCACATGCGTGGCAGATGAGAAGTCCAGGATTGCCTGGCTGCAGCGCTCGTCTGCGAGGAGATCTCGAATCCTGAACCGATTCTTCCTCCTTCCAGTCGCCAGCAACACTTCCGCCCACAGGATTTTCTGCTGGGCCTTCCAGTAAGGGCAGTTTCTTGAAAAGGTGCTTCCGGGCCTGGGTCCGGTACGGGCACCACCAGCACTTGGCTGTGGGGCCTATCTATTCTTCGTCCACGTCAGGCATTGGCCAGTGAGACAATGGCCTGTCTTCAACCGGTAGAACCTCGCTGCCAGCCGCTTGTTGCTCTTTGCTGGCACTGGATCCGGTTTCCGGGGTTTCTCCTGCTGCCGGGCAGTATTCAGGAACGCGAGAATCCGCCCCATGCCGTGACTTCTTTTCTTTTCCGAGATTTCTCGCTTCAGGAGTGTAAGGGATCCGGGAAGCGGCACTGCTGCGTGCAAATTGCAGCCGTTCCGCTCCATGGGAATCTGGTTCGTCCGCTGCCAGCCCGGCCCACTCATCAGTCCCCTCGTCTCCGGGGAACGCCTTGGTGGGCTGGACCACCATCCGAACTCAATCGCGATACGTATCCGGAACGGCAGCCTGGACATCCGTGAAGATTGTGACCCTCTCCGGAATTTTGTGTCGTTTTGTAGCTGTTTCCAAGGCGCTAGCGACGGCAGCATCGCAGGCTTCCTGGCTATAGCCCATGTGCGGATCTAGCACCCACCCAGCGTTGGCCACCCAACAGAATATCCAGCAGCTAGACTCCCCAGTATTCGAGCCGCGACCGAGTGACAAGCAATGACATCCCGCGTGTCGGAAGATCCGAGTGACATTCCATGATCGCATAACCAAGTTGGGAGATCATGCTGGCCAGCAGCGATCTCACCGTTTCGGTCGCGCCTCCACCTCCCCCAGCGGAAGATGCAGCCGACGGGCGCGACCGCGCGGGGCAGACAGGTCACAGCAGCGACGGACGGCATCCTTCCCGTCCCGAGTCGCAGCAGGGGCGTCACACCGGAGCACTCACCCAGCTCGATATCGGGGGGCTGACGGACAAGCAACCAACGCTCGCACCTGTACACGGGCCACCAACCAACACGCGAGCCCGACACAAGCGAGAGAGAAAGAAAGAAAGAAAGAAAGAAAGAAAGAAAGAAAAAAGGCTGAGAGCCGGGTCCAACAGGTCGCGCACACGACCAGTCATTTCCCACCAGCCAGCAACGTGTCCTCCCTCCACCCTCCTCCCCCCCCTGGGCCAACAGGGGGACGACGGGGGAAACTAGAGCATCTATCTAGCTCTCTACTCTAGCTCGGCCAGTCTTGTCTGTATCCATTGCGTCCGCCGCCCAACGCAGGACAATCCCACACGGGAACCAGGGGGGGGGAGGGGACGGGATTGTCCGCCGCCAGTTCGCAGGATCATGCCGCGTTCCGCCAGGGCCGCGCTCGCGTTGCTCGGTGGAGACGAGCCGCTTCCCCGCGTCGGCCCCCCCTCCCCCCAGCTGAGCAGCGAGCTAGATATCTGTCTGGCATACATACATATCATACCATAGAGTATGTACACACGACAAACCCGCCCCGTTTCACGCATTTCAGCCCCCCCCCCCGGGAACCATCCCCCATATATCCAGGGATGTCTGTGCGACGTTGCGGCACGGACGAGATGGGGTCTAAACGGAACCAGTAGCCAGTCCGGTCCGGACCGGATCGGACCGGACCGGACCAGGCGCCCCCATGCGTGCAAGATCACGACAATCGTCACCATCGATAGGTAGAGTATGTACCGTACACTATGTACTATCATGCATACATAAGTACACCAGCGACTTGGGTCCGAGAAGACCACCCCAGTATGTAGTTACGCCATATCTCGTGACCAGCCAGATACATACATAGCCGCGGTCCCATCCCATCCATCGCCATCAGCACCGGTCTCGTCCGGAGCCAGCAACGCCCCGAAAAAGAAAAAGAAAAAAAAAGAAAAGGAAAAAGAAAAGAAAAAAAGAAATAGAGAGACGAACACCCACCCCCCACCTCGGCGGCAACGAAACTCGGAAACAAACGCATGCCCCACCTTTTTTTATCTGCCTGTTCATTTTTGACGCGCGCCCGGTCCGGTCCGTCATTCATCTCCTGACATCCGCGCGCCAGAGGGAGAAGAGGAGAGAGAGAAGGGAGAGAGAGAGAGAGAGAGAGAGAGAGAGAGAGACAGTAAGTGCGCATTTCTCGCCCGACGAAGCAGTCCCCCCTCCCGCCGCGGGGCGAGGTGCATGCCGGGGGGAGGGGCATCAGCATCAGGAATAAGAGCGTCCAAGAGCGGAAACCACGATCCGCGCGGCTGACCCGGGGCTTACGGTGCAGTTCGCGTATCACACATATAGGAAGAAAGGGGGGAGATTGTACGTTAAGCGCCCCGCGCTCCGGTGCGTATCCGGACTCGACCAATGCGGAGCGCATGAAGAACGATGGTTAGTGCTGGCTGAGGGTCAGCCGGACCCTCGATGGGTGGAAGGCATTTGCATTTGCTGATCTCTACATGGTCGGTTCGAGCGTCTGCTTCCGTTCCCACCGTTCCGCTCCACGGCTAGAACCCCCGTGGCTTGCCGGTGCTTACTTTCCGCACGCACATAGATAGATACGGCGGGCAGAGATACATACACACACCTCCGTCGAGTACATATCCAGAGTGCCAGCGCGGTCACAGCCCGTCACTCCGCTCCGAAACATGGCCATCCGCGGGGCTCGAAAAGAGAACCCCCCCCCCCTCCCCCAAGTGTGTGTACTGCGCCCCGAGTGAGGCCGGGTCCGGGTTGGGTTGGCGAATCCGAAGATTCGTTCCTTCGCGTCCCAACATCGCGATACACACGCACACAAGCAGTCTCGCCGGCCACTGCAGACGGCGGAGAACCGATTCGGCAGCGGGAAAAACGAGCGGCCCGGACGTGGTTTGGGTCATGGCGGCTCACGCGTACATAGATACGTCCCGGTATCTAACCGTCTGATCAGCTGCCAACAATCGATATGTATGTAGCGCACTTGCGCGATCGATCGATGCGCGGCCAATCGTCGCGTCTCCTCTCTCGAATTGGGTCCCGAGTCGCGAGTGACTTCGTGGCCCTCCGGGGCCAACATGTTGTGGATCTCGCGAGGCTCGCCTTCCTCTTCCTCTGTTTCGCATTCTTTTTCATTCCCATTCTCGTTCTCACTCCCATTCATTTCTCTCTCCACTCCCGGCCCCCATCCATCCGGACTCAGACGCGAGGTGGGGGGCAGGCAGAGAGCGAGATTAGCGAGTCCCCCCTCCCCCAGCACAAACGGCTTGGCACGAAAGAAAAAAAAAAGACCTCTAGCTACATAGATAGCATATGTAACTCCACTCCGGATGGACGAATAGCGACCGTCTCAGAAGCGCTCCGAGTTCGTGTTGGAAGTCACGGAGGGAGGGGCCGACACATTTTGCGATTTTTCTTTTCTTTTCTTCTCTCTCTCTCTCTCTCTCTCTCCCCTCTCGCTCTGCAGCTCGCGAATGACCGGGGGGGGCGGTGACGACGACGATGAGCTTGGCTCCTCGGCGACGCGCGCTAGATACTCGTGACGACGGACAGATGGCGAGTAGGTAAGTATGTATCGCATGGGGCGGGGTTTTTTTTATGCATGCACCGGTGAGAAGGGACGCTGTATGGATGATGGATGGATGATGGGTGGATGATGGATGGATGGATGGATGGATGGATGGATGGATGGATGGATGGATGCACCGCGGGCGCTTAGAGCAGAGCGAGATCCGTTCGTCGCTGTCGTGCACGGGAGAAGGAAAAGAGATCGCGAAAGTTTATACACAACAAAAAAAAAAAGTTTAAAGTCCCCACCCCCGTCGGGCGGCAATCTCACGCGATGCTGATGGGCGACGACGATCGAGCACTAGCGATTAATGCCGCTGCGGACGGTGCATGAGTCGGCCAGTCAGGTGTATGTAGTTGTCTATCTATCCAAACATGAAATGCACGAAGGAATCATTACTTATGCACCGGGCAGGCGGCTGGAGGGGGAGGAAACAGAGTCTTCGACGGAAACCTGCGACCTCACGGGTCATGACGCAGCTCTCACCCACACACCACGGAGAAAGAACAGCCCGGCCCAGGTGCGGGTCCAGTGCGCGGGCTTCGGAAAGAAAGAAGAAAGAAGAAAGAAAAAAGAAAAAAGAAAAAAGAAAAAGAAAAAGAAAAAGAAAAGAGAAGAAAAAAAAAAAAAAAAAAAACCCGTGCTCGGCGGGGAGTCCGGAGCTCGCTACCAGACAATCGATGTCGATGTATAGCACTGTTCGCACACACGTACGTATCTAGGTACCTATGTATGTGGAGCATGTATGTACGGAGACGTTTCTTCCTTCCTCCGCCTTCCAAAAGCAAGCGTCTCTCGCGACGGGCTTTCCGCATGCGTATACACGCCCGGATGCACTCTACACGTATGTACGTGGGCCGGGCCTCTCCAGCATCATGAGACTTGCTCCAGCTGCACGTACCCGTTCGGCAGCGCTGTCTTTGATTTGAGAACGGCGGTCCGGCTCCGGCGGCGGCGGCAGTTGCACGGGACTTGCGGGTTGCTGCGCCGCCGCTGCCGTACTGACTGTACATACCGTTGGCGTGGAGATGCCGGGGAGAGCGCATAGATATGTATGCATCCAGCAGATCTTTTCGACTTGTTGTTCTCGATGTGTGTGTGTGTGTGAGTGAGTGTGCGAGTGTGTGTGGAGGCAGCGCGGGCGGCTGGCTGGCAGCATCCATCCGTTTGCTGTGCGACGGCGAGGCGTCGGCGTCAAGTCTCGCCGGCGAGGACATACATATGTATGATATCTACATGTGGAGATAGTATGTATGATATCTACATGTGGAGATAGTATGTATGATATCTACATGTGGAGATAGTATGTATGATATCTACATGTGTAGATAGTATCCATGATATCTACATGTGTAGATAGATGCGGCGAGAGCCCGGCCACTTGCGCAAAAAAAAAAAAAAAAAAAAGCTATTTTATAACTCGCATCGCGCTGCTGCTGCTGCTGCGGACGATCGAGCGGCTGCTTGCCTGCATAGCTTCGCGCCGGCGAGGGCGAGAGAGAGAGAGAGAGAGAGCGAGAGAGAGAGAGAGAGGACGGGCTGGACGAATGCATGCAGGGAGCTGGCCATCTGCGGACTGGGCCTCATCGCATCGCATCGTGCCTTCGTCGTCGCCGTCGCCGCAGAATGCATGAGAGTCGGAGTGGATCGCGCTGAACGAACCAACGGGGCAGAATCGACCACACGTGGCGGTGTCAGCCGAATGCCGTCGCCACCGCCACCCGCTGCGAGAACCTGATTGCGACCCGGCTCGCCGAGGCCCAGCTGTGCGCCCGGATGGGAGCGGGAAACGCAGCGGAGTCTTGGCGTCCTTGTCGCGTCGAGCCACCCAGAACCGGCGTGCGTGCGGAAGTACCATGCCTGCGCGATACATATCCACACATTGCATCACACAGGCATCACACCTCGCGGTCCATGCCGGCGATGACGTTGGGTTTGGTTTTCGTTCGCAGCAACAGCAGCCTTCCCCGGCGCCATCGACAATCGGACCAGAGGCCAGTCCGGGGACGGCGGGATTGGGATTGGGATCGGAGGGCCAGGGCTGCGTGCGTGCTTGCGCCCTCCCTCCGCTTCTGGATGCAGGCAAACTCCAGAGTGGGCGCGCAGTCGAGAGAGAGAGAGAGAGAGACGAGCATCTCTGCTGTATCCGCCGACACACATACGGCACCGCTCCGGCAATGCGGCCGTGTATGCACTCCGGGCGATACATCACAATGCCCCACCACCACCACCACCACCACCACCACCACCACCGCCGATGCGGCAACTCCTCCCACGTCGCGCTGCCGGCAGATTCCTCCGCCAATCCCACGCATGCCCCAGCCGCGGCAAGCAGGGATCGTGGGGGCCGAGCGAGGACCGGAAGAATCGCCAGGAGGCGAACCCGGCTCGCCTAGAGAGATATGGCCAGCGATGTGGGTTGCTGCACCTCGCCCCTCCATCTGCCCGCACGCACGCACGCACGCTCGCTCGCCGAATTCCCGCATCCCCGCACCGCTGCGAGTGGGCGGCGTGGGGCGGTGGGACGCAAACGGCGAGCAGAGACGAGAGCATCGGCCTCGATCGGTCGCGCATCGCCCCCCCCTCCCGGCGGCGATCGCGAGCGACAGAGCGCCTTCGCCGGGTCCCCGGAACCTCGTCTCCCCGAGCACCGCACACACGGCCGGCACCCCGCGGACACCACCGACACCGACACCGACGCCGACACAAACGCGCGCGCGCGCGGCGGGATCGGCTGTCGATCTGGGCCGTGGCAGAAACCGGATGACCGACGGACGGACGGACGGGAAGCCCTCTGCGATGGCTGCTGGTGGACTGGGCGACCGGAGTGTGTTTACATACATACGTCAGTGCCGGCCCCTGCTCTGTGGCGATGTCGGGACGTGTGGAATCCCTGGCCTGTCTGGGCGGGAATACCAGAGGAACCGACGGACAGCTGCGATGTTGACGCTGTGGATAGATGGCAGATCGATGTAGGTGGGTATGTATCTCAGATCCGGGCCTACCACGTTGCTCGCCAGCCAGCCAGCCAGCCATGGCGACGACTATCATAGCCGTTAATCCGGATCCGATGATCGCAGCGTGCAAAGTCATTGTCGCCACAGAAAACTGGGAAAATGCCCTCAGTCTCCACCACAAAAATAGATAAACAAAGGCGTGGCCGGTGGCTACGTCAACACGCGCGACACTCGCGGATGGAGTTCTCTCATATTACTGCATTCCATGTACGACTCCGCTCTTCTCCGCTCTGCTCGATGGGACTCCAGAGATCGATATAGTGAGGAAAGATTACATACATACGTACGCACATATGTGCACCGTTGGTCAGCGGGCAAGTCGTGGTCCCATTCATGTTTTGGCATGTGAAAGGACATCCACGGGAAGCTTTTCCGGAGGGTTTTTTTTTTCGCATAGCTAACCCTGCGCTGAGGAAAATGCAAATTGTCCATGCGAAACCTGAAAAGAAACGTACGTAAAACGACTTGGCTGCGAGAACAGCGTCGTCACGTGCGGGCGGGACGCAGATCAATGGCAGAGAGAGAGAAAGAGGGAGAAGAGAGCGAAGAGAGCGAAGAGAGCGGCTGTTCGATCGGACACTCTATCCGGACGGGACACACACTCTATCGTAGGTGGCCCATCCCCATGACCTTGACGTCGTCGGCCGGATGATCGATAGCTATCGTCGAATAATCGCTTTTATGATATCCAAAACTCCCGCTCTGACCGACCCTTCCTTTGGTAGTCGGTTATGCCCCCCACATCTTTTTTTTCTTTTCATTTGGTTTTCGTCCCTTCGACCTTTCGTGGCGGGAGGAAGTCTTTTTTTTTTTTTTTTTTTTTGCCGAGGGACGAACGGCGACTGTTGGGGCGAACGAAGCTCAATGGAGAAGGCTTTTTTGTTTTTGTTTTTTTTCCCCTCCAACTGGTGGAACAACCCGGGGCACA
>Ga0307508_10000137_pt1 | contig 86861 bp, 102 predicted proteins | sample 9_EM_MG_FD_203089 | JGI IMG/M metagenome (GOLD analysis project Ga0307508, IMG submission 203089) | Populus trichocarpa ectomycorrhiza microbial communities from riparian zone in the Pacific Northwest, United States - 9_EM | ecosystem: Host-associated > Plants > Roots > Unclassified | place... | reverse complement strand
TCTAAGACGTCTGTGAAAGGCACAGTTTTTTTCCGTCAAGTAAAGAGTGGTTTTTGGTTGTGTGAAAACGGGCATTTTTGGTGTAAAACGGCCCCTGTACGGAAACTTTTGTCCCTGTACTTTACTATGGTATGTTTCCCATTCTTCAGGGTCACTAACGGTCCACGGGTGGAGGAGGGACCTGGGCTCGCTGGGGCCACAATTTGCTGTGAAAACCTTGGCAGATCAATAGAAATTGAGAAGGGCCTCACTTACTATCCCAGGGCGCACTGCCAGACTGATGGAGCGCTGTGGGGTGATGGGAGCTTGGTGGGGCAGACAAGGTAGAGGTACACCCATAGCGTGTGCTGACTCCTAGAGGCTTATAGGTTTCTATGATAAGAGCTAGTAAAAGCTGGAGAACTTGCGAAAGTGTAGATGAGTACTGGATTCTTCTCTTTTTTAGGGTTTCTTGTGAGTGACTGGGTGTTGGTGGATTTTTTGGGAGGCGTGTTTGCCGGGTGCGCTGGTCACTGGTCAGTCTGGAGGTGGGTGTTGGTGGGATCCCAATCGATTGACAGACCTAACCTGTCTACTATTGTTTATCTGACTGGGAAGTTAGATCAATGTTGAGCCTGGCCACGACGAGGGAGGAGACCATGTGCCTTACCAACACCCCCCGGAGAGCGCACCCCGCACCCCCCCCCAATATATATATATATATATTCACCAATCCGCCGAGCCGGAATCAATGGCCGGAAATGGCTACCTAGGCTATTCGGACCGAACGGGATTGCGCGATGCCGCTCCCCAGATCCTCCGCACACTTGAAGCAGGAGATCACAGAGAAGAAGTGGGCGGAAGCCCGACAATGAGGCTGGAGGCCAGACCCCCAAGAAGAAATACAGAATGCCGAAGAGCCAGAGGCCGAACGGCACGGTGGCTGGGAGCTCCAAGAGGCTTGCCTCAAGTTTCTACCAGATGAAGACGAGTCTCCGGGCAATACCTGAGCTGGACGAAGGAATTGGCCCACCGCCCAGTGCCGGTGGTGCAGGTACCGAACGCAGACCCGGGACTACCTCTTCAAGGTGTGCCCCCAGTAGAAGGCCCAGCAGAAAATCCTGTGCGCGGAGGTACGGAACAAAAGCGAGGGGGGGAAGCACTGGCTGAAGATCCGGGACCTCCTTGCCGATGGAAGATGCAGTCAGCGAGGTGTCAGAATGGGAGTGCAGGGAGCGCAGGGAGCGGGGAGAGGAGAGGAGGGTGGAGGAGCAGGCCGTCGGGGAGGATCTCATGATTTCCTTTGTCCTTTCCTTTGGTTGGCCTTTGGTATGCATCTTTTCGGATTCTCTCTTTCGTAATTTCCTTGGCGCACATTATATCGTCTTGAGACGGCCTGGGAGGAGGGCATAGGGGAGCTTGCAACATGCCGCCTCGCGCGGACAGCAGACGGGAAACCTGGTTCAAGAAGTGCGCCGCCATATCTAGTCTAGAATGTCTGTAGATATGCGAGTATGAATAAACAGAAAAAATTACAACAAGAAGGCGGAGGCCCGGTCGCAGAGGAATGCACTCCACGCGCATATCCCGAACGTTTGCGACACCCCCTAATGCGACCGCACACCTCCATGAGCGCCCAAACAAACGGGGAAACGTCCCGGAGCCGGGCACTGCGAAGGAGATGTTTGTGTTGCGGAGATGAGTATCCGTGCATGGTGTCGAGCTGCAAGCGGCACCATGGTGCCCAGAGCACGGTGGTTAACCGCTGTTTCATAACATATGTGCATCGACCTTGCAGCACAGACGCCGGCTTGGTGTCACCGGCCGGGATGCCCTCACCCACAAAGCTGGCCAGCGAGTGCTTCGCCGTCACGTGGCTTTTTTTTGTTTATTCATTCATCACATGCACGATGGGGGCCGAAACATTAGTTTTGAGAGTAGCAGCGAGTGATTAATAATGCCGCTGACTAGGCGGTAAGTGATCACGTGCCTGCATATATAACTAGTACTCTCACATCAAGCGTGCTTCCCAAAATGGCGAATCCGAAACCACCATAAACCGCCACAGCGCGTTCGTCACAATCGTTCCATCGCCCATTGTCGAGCCGATCCAAGGAGCTTCACATACGCCGCTGCCCCAAAGTACTCCTAAGCAACACGTTATCGGATACTTCGTGCCGCACCCCTACTATCTCTGCGTCATGGCCGAGCAAAGGCATGCAACAGCTAGTGCTGCGAGAGCGGTTGGCCTTGGACTCTGTTTCTACTGCCTCTATTTGCCGCTGTTGCGGACGCTGTGGGCGTGCAGTGGGAGCCTGTTCTGGAGGTATTGCCGTGGTACCGTAGTATCTCACGTAAGAGGTACCCCTATATAAACGCCTATGTTATAGGTACATGTTACTAGCGAGCACTAGTGCGCCTAAGGGCCAGGGCTACATCAAATCGCGCTCCGTATACATACCTATATCTACGATCTACAAATCTGACTAAAACTCATCTGCATGTCAACGAAAGTCGTACTGAAGACCATCCTCATCATACTCAGCGCCGGTAATCTGTAGGAAAGAAATGACATGACTGCGTTGAGGTTCCCCTACCAGCCAAGCACATCGCCGAGTCCCTACTACTGGCGGGGCGGTACCCTTTGATGCCGAGCGTGCCAATATCGAGGCCGAAAGTGAGTCGCGAGCTCTCTGTGCAGCTGCCCAGAGGAACGCTAAGAACCAGTCACCATTGGTACGTGCGTCTGGGGGTTCGGCTGGAGGGATGGCTCGTGCGGCCTGTTCTACAGCTGGTGCTACGGCGCGGCGAGTGGCCAGTGCGGCGAGGTGAAGCTGGTGCCGTGGATTCAGGTGCAGATTGGGACGTCCCAGTTTCCGCCGCCCCTTAAATGAATCGCGTAGTTGTCCCTCAACTTCCTTCCACCGTGGGTTGCTGCGCCGTATGCAAATGGCGTGTTGACTCGTTTGAAGCAGCAATGCCTCGTTCTGTGAAGACCACGATAATTAGTGATACCCGGTAATAGCTTGATAATCTTACTGCGTACCTTCTTCCACTTTGTGGCTTGATTCTTTTGCTTGCCCGAGCCGTACTTGCACCTCATCACGTAGATTTCCGTTGCCCACCGTTCCCATCGTACACCCGCGTGTGTTCTGCACAGGACAATACATCCTCTAAGTTTAAACTCAACTGTTCTGCATTGCTTGGCTCTCGAAGGAGTGGCCGCTGGTGGAGGAACCAAGCATGGAGCCACGGGAATTGGCAGTTTGCGACGTCCCGGCCGTTGTTTGAACTTAACAGGTGAACGCTTGCCACCAGGGGTTCGTGGTGTATTGGCAGCCGGCTGTAAGAAAGCTTGCGGGAGGATCGTCGTGAGAATGCGCGGCGCCTGATGCCTGATCGTCGATGATTGATAGCTGCATCCTTCTTTGAAGCTGTGGAGATATCCTGAAGTTGGCGATACCTATCAAGCTTTCCGGCATTTGGGAGCTGGGCTGGCCGGCCTAGGCTTTACAAAAGCCCAACCGGAACAGGACTACATAACCGGCACCCATTTGACCTGGGGGCCGGCCGCCTGGTTGTCAACGCTACCCATTTCCATTCAAATAGTATCACTCATGTCGTGTTCATTTTTTGGTGGATATGCGGGACGAAAGACGTTCTGGCGAGCTGAACAGTGCCTGGCAACATCTACAACAGGTAAGAAGCTGGAGAAACATTACAGATGGTTCGATAACTGGTGCATCCGTCTACAATCTCCTGGACCTCTCTGCCGGAGTCCTTCCTTCGAGCGCCGGCCAAGCCGCGGCGGCGGCGTCCACCTCTTCCAAAAAGCTGGCGGCATTATGCACCACAGTTCCACCCAAGACTACCCTGACACCGGGTGTGCACGCATTGGTCTGCGCGACGAGCTTCGCCTCTTCGTAAGTTGCGCCGCCGATCATGAACACGATGATATCCTGTGGTTTCTCGCGGTTGTTGGGACTGCCTTCGACGAAGGGGTGGGTCTGCTCGCGAAGACGGCCTTTGATGAGGTTGTTGAGTGTCTGTTCCATGCGTGGCGAATGCTGCGTGTATACATTCTCCACGCCTTTTAGACCCTTAAAACCGCTCCGTGCGCGAGAGAAGAAAGTCTCCGCTTCGAAAAGAGGCTCTTGCCGTTGGAGGGATGAGGAGTAGGCCAGGAGGTTTTTGACGGACTGCCGGCATTAGTAAAGGGTAAAGGAAAAGCTGGGGAGAGGATGACTCACGTTAACACTGCGTTGGGGTACTCCCCCGATGCCCAAGAGGTCTAGCAGGGCGGGGAGCGCGTTTTGTGGAGAGCGTTCGTACCGCAGGCTGTACAATGCCACCAACCGGACTTTGTTGCTAATTGGTATGGGCGACTGCAGCATCCGTTGAAGGGTCTATCGGGCATAATCAGCACTTTGCCTCCACTTTGCCTCCCATCACACGGAAGCCACATTTTTGAACGCACCTTGAGATCTGCCGGATGTGAGTCATTGCACGCAAGACTTTGCTCCAGCTCCGAGACCTCTAGTAGGTTATCTTGATCAACCTTACGGCTGAGTTCACCAAGCAGTGCAACGTGCTTGTCGACGTTGCCCCCCAGCCGTCGGAACTCTGGGTATTCCTCTATGAACCGCTTCATATCGGCAATGCTTTCTATATTTCTGTTCGAATTCGTTTTGGCTTTGTAGTGGTCGACATAATCCTTGATGTTGCCGCCGAGATCGCCGAAGTTGAGGAACATGTTCTTCTTGAAGAACGGATCTTGATCTTGCGAGAGGACAATCTCCTGTGCGACCATCAGCAGTCTACAATCCAATAGATTCAACGTTTTCCTACCTTCAACTCCGGCCCCACACCCGGCGCCCCAGACAGATCGACGCGTCCATTATTGATACCCAGAAGGTCATGCGCCATCGCCTGATACGTCCAATGAGTGAGCAACGGTGTGACGGGATCATTCCTACGGTCCATGATCAGTAGCACAGGGGGTGTATCCGCCATCCTCCCAAAATCGAACAACTGTTCCTCCTTCCCCATCTGGTACTTGATCTCGGTCGCGAGCTTCTTCGCCGCGCTGCTGTTCTTCTCGTATCTGATGATCGGCTTCTTCTTAAGGCTCAGCAGCAGTGCTAGTATGCCCTCGTATGTTCTCGTCAACGCATCCCCATCCCACATATCCGGATTGCCCGACCACACCCTCCTTTGCAGTCCCAGCGTGAACAGGTCCGGGTTGATAACGATGTAGTCGGCGAAGTGCTCCTGCACCAACCGCACGATTTCGTGGGCGTCCGCTTCCGCTAGGCGCTCCAGACTGGATTTCTTGACGATGTTGCTGAAGACTGTCCTGCGCGATCAGCACCTCCACCCAGCTGCCATACGAGTGGGAGGGGAACACACAGATGTTGTAATCTCCATATTTAGGCTCCCGAAACTCGTCGATCAGTAGCTGAATACTATCTGGCGATGGCCGAATGAAGCAGAGGCATCGTAGGTGCCGCATCTTCTCGCGGTGGGAGTTATCTAGGCGGCTATGGGCGGTCAGCAATCGGCCCTTCCCTCCCTATAGTACTACTCCTCTATCGCTACGTACTCGATAAGGTAGACCTCGTACGTGAGGAGCGTGGATTGCGTGATGGCGGCGGAAACGATGGACATCTGTCACCGTTATTAAGTCAGCTCAATTGCCTCTATTGCCCCCCCTCCAATGCTACAGCAACGCGCACCGTTTCGCTATCCAGTAGAAGAACTTTCATCTTTCCCGAGGGCCCCACGACGCCTGCAGGGGCGACCATTTTGGTGATATAATTTGTGATGGCGGCGACAATATCCATGGTGGTAGTAGTGCTCGTTGCAGTTGCGATGCTTGCTGCCGAGAGGGCTGTGATTTAGCTTGTGGTTGGTCCGAGCTCCGACAAGCGAGACAAGGGTCAGGAGCTGCATATTCGGAGATGCTCATCAGCGCCTCTGCACACATGATCTACGATGGACTGGCAGTTTACATAATTCGGATATCGACTCCAGAAGAGAAACTCGCTTCGAGCATCGGCTCTGTGAGATACCTGGTGATTACGCAAGTCCCGGAAGGGTAGTACATTGCCTTCACTTTTTGAGCACGGATATAGCCTTCCAATCCTTATTGTGATTGAGGATTATTACTAAACCTTCCCTTCTTTCAGAGTGTGTGCTTGGTACAAGTACCCACTCCTCCCGTAAGCCCTAGAAAAGAAAATCAAGCAGAATTTTCGCGAATCATAACCAGCCAGAAAAAAAAAGAGATGGTATGCGCCACACAAACGCCGTTCTATCGAAAGGATGACGGGGGAAAAAACAAACAGAGGTATCAATAACCGTACTTGAGGTTCGATGGTACACGAGGCTATTGCTGAGTGCAATGAGTTCCTTCATCGTCCTCATCTGAATCACCCACCCAAGAAGCGTCGGTGCCGCCGAACTGTGAACACGTTTTTAATTAATCTGCCGAGCCTGGAATAACGCGTGCTTGTAGTGTAACTTACACCATGGAGAGAAGAACATCGGATGTAGTTATGCTCCTCAATGATGTCGGCCTTGATCTCGGGACAAGAAGGTGTAGGAAGGAGTTGGCGGATAGCCTCGACATTTGGTATCCAGCCTTTCTCGGGAAATTCGATGTGAACGACCAAGTATAGATCACCCTTAGTCTCGCCATCTCTGTGTGGCATACCCTCGCCGGGGATCTTGAGGACTTGGCCCGTCTTCAAAATTTCACCAGTAGGATGCGTGACCTTGATACCCCGTCCGTCGAGATGCGTAAGCACAACTTTGCTGAATCCGGTCAGGGATTCCACCAGGTCCACCTTCAACTCGGCACTGAGGTCGGATCCGACACGGGTAAACACCGCATGATCCTTCTCTTCGAGGATGAACACGATGTCGCCCGTGGCGAGACCCGGCTGATCATCAGCCTCGCCTTGCAATACAATTTTATCGCCTTCCCTCGATCCGGGCGGGATGTAAATTTCAAGCACCTTCCTTTCCTCTTGCACGCACGAGCCCTTACACTTCTTGCAGCAGTCCTTTTCTCGGACATACTGGCCACTGCCCTGGCAGTTGGAACAAGACATGTTCTCTTGCACGATGACCCCAGGACCGACACGGCGGCGAGCCTTATAATAGCCTCGTCCGTCACAGACCGCACACTTCTTACGCTTTGCTTTGTCCTTTCCGCCGGTCCTTCAGCGAATTAGCATTCGGCCACGCAGTAAAGACCGGACAGCAAACTCACCCAGCACAGGTAGTACAGAGCTTGTTCCTGGTTGAATTCAACTTGACCGTCTTGCCCTTGTAGAGCTCCTCGAGGGTGATTTCGTACTGGTGCACAACATCTCGTCCCTTCTGTCTCTGCTGCGATGAGCCTCTTCTGTACATGAACATGTGCGCCAGAAAGTCGTCCGGATCCATCTCATCCGGCGAGCTGCCATTCATGCCTCCGTTTTCGAACGCGGCCATACCGAAGCGGTCATACCTCGCGCGCATTGCGTCTTCGTAGAGGATCTCGTAAGCCCGACTCACGGCCTTGAACTTGATCTCCGCGTCGCCACGTTCGCCTTCCGGGACCTTGTCGGGATGGAATACAAGAGCGGCCTGGGAGGATGTCAGTGTTCTTTTCATACCTCCTTCTCTTTACAGAAGAATACTCGGAAACCGAATGGTACCTTATGGTAGGCTTTCTTGATCTCAGCCTTGCTGGCGGATTTGGAGACGCCGAGAGTTTCGTAGAGGTCCATTGTCTCCACTGTTCCTGTCAGCGATTTAGTCGGCACGGCGGTGAAATGGAAACAAACTTTTTGCGGTCTTGTGGGCGTGGTTATGATGGAGGGAGGATAAGAGTGAGGAGGAGGAGCGTGAGGGGGAGGAGCGTGAGGGGGAGGAGCGTAAGGGGAGGAGCGTAAGGGGGGGAGCGCGAGTAGGAGCGTGAGAAGGGGGAGCGAAGGTGGTTGGGCAATTGGTGTGGATGAGAGGTGAGGGAGAGTAGGGTCGAATTAAAGCACTTGTTTAAGTTATTCTCACACGTGATGCGGCTCTAGTCGTAACTGTGACGCCACATACTCTCCACTTCGAGGGCGGGGCTCGGATGCCGAGACGCTACGTAAGTATGCACTAGCAAATACTGTTAGTGTGCTTTGGTAATTCCTCGGCCGTTCTCAAGCAGTTTTGTTCCAATCAAGCAAAAAATTCATTTCCAGATATGGGTCATTTGCAGCTGCATCCGTGCTCAGCGGCCTTTGCCTCTAGAAGGCCGCTTAGGGCGTTGTTTCCCCCCGGACGCATATTCCTATCGTATCAGCACATGCAAAACACGTATTTTGATACTAACTACAGTACCTATGTCACTCCCATTCTGTCCAAGATATGATAGCACTACCACAACGTTTACTCCCCCCTCGACTATACAGAAGGTTCAATCATACCAGCTTTTCTCGCTGAATCTCAGCCTCGCCCGTAAGAAAAAGAAATCCACAATTCCCACAATCTCAAACTAGCGTCTTGGCATCCGAGTTACCCGATGCACTCTCAACCATCCAGCCACTCTGCCACAATAGCAGCGCCATCAAACTTCGGAGGAAGTCACCATCACTGCGTTAATGCATGCAATGCGTGAATAAGGGCCTGTTCGGCTGCGAGCTGCATATCTATTCAATCTACATACATAGTTACCACACAAAATTCAGATGATTAGAGACAACTGGATATTGTCGGCCGAGCCACAATACAAATAACAGCGACCAGTAGCGTGGCCCCCCAAGTTAGGAGGAGCCGTCCGCTGAGTCTGTGGATAAACAGGAAGGACCAGGCGTCTCAACAGTCCGACAAGGCCAGTCCTGACCTCAGACTGGACTGGCCTACGAGAGGCAGTCCACACTAGTCCACAGCCCGCGGGCCAACGGGCTTTTTTGCCGCGGGAGTGGACCACACGGGGTCGGCCGGCAGGCCGAATAGACGAGTGAGATCTCATGATGTCGTCCTATTGCATTAGCAGGGAGCGATCGGCCACCATCACAAGAGATAGAGAATTGTACTTACGTAGGAGAGCATTGGAAAGAGAAGAGGAACAACGTTATCTAAACTCTGTTCGGAGCAGATATGGTGCAGCTGTAAGCGAAATTATGTGGGTATTTCTTGGCTCGTGAGTGGGTTTCCGGGTTTTCAGTAGGCGGAGTCGGGTAGCGCATCGGGGCCATAGCTGGTGTCGCTGTCTGGCATCGTGGATACGAAGTAATTGACTCTTTGTAGTGGAAAGGTTTGCACGATGGTTTGCACGATGGTTGGGTTACTGTGGGCGCAGTTTCCCGGGAGAGACCCAGGAAACGAAGGGGCCGACGAGGGCGAAGCTCGCGGCAGAGGAGTCAGACGCCCGAGGCATGGAATGGCTAGGATACTCAGACCTGACGGAAGCACGGCCGATGCGACTTCCCAAATCCCTCACACATCTCAAGCGCGAGATCTCGGAGAAGAAGTGAGCCGGGCTAGGCGCTGGGCGGGTGGCCGAGTCACCCAGAAGAAGTACAGGCTGCCAATCAAGCAGCTGCCAGACGGAACGGTAGCGGGTAATCCAAGAGGCTAGCCTTTTGGTTACGGGCCACTGCCTCACCAGATAATACCTAAGCTGGACGAAGAGCCGACCCATCGCCCAGTGCTGTTGGTGGCCATGCTGGACGCAGACGCGGGAGACCACCTATCCAAGTTCTGCCCCGAGTGGAGGCCCGACAGAAGATCCTGTGGGCAGAGGTTCGAACCGGGAGTGGGGAGAGCCGGTTCACGATCCGGGATTTCCTTGCCGACATGAGGTGCATCCAGGCGGTACTAGACTTCCTCTCCACCATGGTGCTCCCGGCTAAGGAAGACGCGGGGAGTGAGGCGTCGGAGTGGGAGCGGAGGGAAAGGGAAGAGGAGCGGCGGCAGGAGGCTGAGGAGGGCGAGGAACCGTTGTTCCTCCCCACGCCTTCGTTCATGGCCTCTGCGGGAGAGGAGTAGGGGGTTCTCGGGCTAGGGTCGTTTTTCTTTCGTCTCTTCCTTTGCCATCTCCTTTGTATTTCCTTGGAGCACTCCATCATTTTTGGGATAAGGCCTAGCGGAGGGCAAAGAGAAATTTGCAACGCGCCGCCTCCGCGCGGACTGCGGATGGGAACTTGTACGTCGCATGCGAGTAACGAATAAACAAAAAAATGGTACGAGAAGGGTGAAGGGGACAGTGTAAAGGGGGTGTTAATGGTTCCGGGACGGGTTAGTGCTGAAGCTGGTCATAGGTGTTAGTCAGCGCGATGGACACGCGAGTGGTTGAGTAAGTCCTTATGTAACTCCGTATCCTGCACATATCACTAGAGAGCAGGCCTTCGTCCGACCTTCAGCCTGAAATCTTCCTCACAAACATCGCGCTATTTTCTTTGTGTGTACATAGGCCATTTAATTCAGTCGAGAAAGGGACAGTAACTATTAGCAATTCATCGTTGCTCGATCGATTCCCGTAATTCCCATGGCCATCGCCATCGCCATCATCCCAGATCTTTACAGTACCTACACGAATCCTATTTTCATCAAGAGTTGAGATCAGACACAAACCCAACGGAAGCCCATTATCAAAACGAAGAAACCAGAAAACAGAAAAACAGAAAAAGTAAACAAAACCCAGCCCCATGTGTACTGATTGGTATGGCAGAAGAAAATTTTGCAGTAAGAACCCCAAAACGACAAAGCATGCCAATCAGTCTGGCACAAGAAACTGCAGGACTGGAAAGAAAGGGAGAAAAAAAAAAGTGAAACCCCAAAGACACCATCGCCCTACCCAACACCCGATACCCAACCCGTCGGAAAAAGATTGAAAAAACTAAAGGAATGGAAAAAAAAACCCCTCGTAAAGACTATGTTATAATCATTAATGGTGCAGGGGTACGAGAGAAAAGTGACAAATTCAGAAGTCCTCATCGAAGGTAAGACTATCATCACCCTCCTGCGCATGTGGTGCTGCAGGCGAACCATTGGCATCATGGACGACTTCCTTCTTGGCGGTAGATGCCATGACACCGGCCTTCTGGTAGTCTCCGACACGCTTCTCGAAGAAGTTGGTCTTTCCGGCGAGCGAAATGCTCTCCATGAAGTCGAATGGGTTGGTGGCGTTATAGTGCTTGGTGTTTCCGAGGGACAGCAGCAAGCGGTCGGCGACAAACTTGATGTATTGTACCATCAGTTTGGAGTTCATGCCGAGCAACGCCACAGGAAGAGCTTCCGTCAGAAACTCGCACTCAATGCCAACAGCCTCGGTGATGATAGCAAGGACTTCCTCTTGGCTGGAACGGTGCTTGAGGTGGGAGAACAGGAGGCAGGCGAAGTCGGTGTGGAGACCTTCGTCACGCGAGATGAGCTCGTTAGAGAACGAGAGACCAGGCATAAGACCACGCTTCTTGAGCCAGAAGATGGACGCGAACGATCCACTGAAAAAGATACCCTCGACAGCAGCGAAAGCAACCAGTCGCTGGGAGAACGAAGACTCAGTGTCCTCGATCCACTTGAGAGCCCAGTCGGCCTTCTTCTTGATGCACGGGATGGTCTCGATCGCATCGAAAAGATAGGTACGCTGCTTCGGGTCCTTGACATAGGTATCGATCAGGAGCGAGTAGGTCTCGGAGTGAATGTTCTCCATCATGATCTGGAAACCGTAGAAGCACCTTGCCTCGGGGGCCTGGACCTCATTGCTGAAACGCTGAACGAGATTCTCATTGACGATACCATCGGAAGCGGCGAAGAAGGCAAGGACGTGGGACACAAAGTAGCGCTCGTCATCGGTCAGTCTGTTGTGCCAATCGCTGAGATCCTTCGACAGATCAATCTCCTCGGCGGTCCAGAACGAAGCCTCGGCCTTCTTGTACATCTGCCAGATCTGCAACACAACCAATTAACGCGTGAGCACGTGACGACGCGAGTATGCAAAGTAATATACCTCGTGGTACTTGATGGGAAAGAGCACGAAGCGTTGCTTATTCTCCATGAGCAGCGGCTCATCCTGCTCGTATTCCTTGATGGTAGAAGGCAGATTAACTCGCTTTTCGGTGGGCTTGAGCACGGGCTCGTTCGCAGTTGGGGTCTTGTGCAAGTTGGTTTTCAGGGACACGATATCGTTGATCTGCATACTGGACATAGCACCAGCAGCCTTCGACGCGTATCCATCAGCAAACACTCTCTCAATCACCGATTGTTGTGATCACGCATCACTGATGGTGGGTGCATACCGTTTTGGAGGGAGACATAGTGGTAGACATCGTGTCTGGGAATACGGAGGCGGATTAAACGAAGGGTGTTGGAGGTTATGAAGAATCGATCGAAGATCTGTCGTGGTAGGTGGGATGGTAGACAGAGAAGCCTAGTGGAGGCGGATGAAAGTCGTGATGGTAGCAGGAAGTAGTGGGTTCGTCGTGCGAAGTAGAAGAGAAGAAGCGAAGCGTGTGAGTGGAGCCTTTATAAGTGGGTGCAAAACCCCTCCCATCAATCCTTCATTCTACGCGTCAATAGCGACTCCGCAACTCACACCAAAAAGAAAGGCAAAACCAGCGCGTCCTGCCGGAATCGTTCATGCGTTGGACACGCTAGTCCGGGTTTGGAGCCTGTCGCCACATGTGGCATCAAGTGAAGCGTACATAGTTTTCCCGCTAGACGCGTATCAAACTATCAAAACACGTATTTTCACCTCCTAATACGTGTCCAGCGGGACTATCTATGCACTTTTTTTTTACCCCCTCTTCTGCTATCGTAATTAAACAAAACAAAAGCTGTGTACTGTGGGCAGGGGCCGCTGCCTCACCACCACTCGAACAATCAATAACGCGCGCAAAGTCCCCCTCGTCCTCTTCCATAATCCGCGTACGCGTTGTGGGACTGCCCCTTCAGACGCACCACTGGCCGACGTTCATATGCGATGCAGGACTGCCATTGTACGCACGACTGACCTACGCTCGTACCTGTTGCAAGACTGCCGTCATACACAGCGCTGACCTTCGCTTACAAGCTTTTGTTTTTGTTTAATCACTCGCACGCTCGCAAGCTTTGCGGGACTATGTACATTACCCGATGCGATATGTACCTATCTACTGCGATCCGACGCGATATCCGCAACGTGTGCGACGCGGTATCTTCTGCGAGTCCGCCGGCAAATACCCACAAAATGATACCCTACGACTGGAGAAACCTGTCCAATTAACCCAACAGAAATTCGATGAGTTCTGGCCATTGATCGACACTCTTTGGACCAAGGTAGGTGGAAACACAACTCCAGGGTGTGGCACAGGTTCAATACCGCGAATGTCCTCTGCGAAAGAGCAAAAAGGCCGGTACAAATGTTACAAGAAAGGAAGGGCGTGCCGAGAAAACCCGAATGACTGCAGCCTGCGTCGAAGATCTCTGTCAGGGCCGGATGAAAATGACGCGTACATACCTACCTACTTACCCATTCTATTGGTAAATCTGGCACCGGAATAAATTAAGATAGAAATAGACCATGGGAACCATAGTGGCAGAGTGGCAGTCCTTGAGTGTTCTTTGTTTCGCCGAGGATGATTCTTTTCGCGTTGAAGATGGCTGAACTGTCCGTATCTAGTCACTACGACCCGGGAAAACGCGGTTGCGGAATCGACACTGACGAACAATGATGCTGACAAAAGCGAGGTTCACGCTGCTGCCCCGAAGTACTCTTAAGCAGACCCGGGGACCGTAACGCCGCGCCCGTGCTATCTCTGCACCGATTCGAGTAGTTATGTAGCTTTATCTTCGACCTCGTCAGTCTGCAGGCCTGTTGCAAGCTCTCCTTTGCCCTCCGCCCAGGCCTGTTCCAGAAGTGGCAGAGCGTACCAAGGAAATACTAACAAACGAAAAGACAGAGGAAGATACAAAAGAAAGTGACCCGCCCCCGAGACTCCTTACTCCTCTCCTGCAGACCATGCAGGAGGGTGTGGGGAACAGAGGTTCCTCACCCCCGGCACCCAGCTCCTTGGCCCCCCGCCTCCGCTCCTTATCCGGGGCTGGGACCCTCCTCCCTACCCCAGTGGTAGAAGTTAAAGTGCGGATTTTATTGCAGGCGATCGCTGGGGTTGTTGTTGTGGTGAGTGGCCGGGCATGATTGTCGGAATGTGAGTAAGATGTCTTAGTCATCTCCATCGCTCAAGTTGTCACTCCCATGATTTCGTTTTCCGCTCTCTCCTATCTACACGAGCATCGCGAGCGTGATCGTGATGAAAAGAGTAGGGTCTCCGGCATCACGACGAGAATCATAACTGCAAAAGGAAGCGTTTCTCTTTGCCGACTACAACCAGCTATAATTTTTGTGAAACTGGCGCCCTTAAACTGAAACTCAATATTCAGAGAGTTGGGATTCTGCCCATGTTTATATCTAAGCCATAACCGATATGAAAGAATATACGGTACGTTTCAAGCGTCATATCGCGGGTAAGTGGCCTGTATGGTTCAATGGGATCTACAGGTAGGAGATTTCAACCGTCGACCGACAGTATACTTGCTTGTATATCTACTTCCCAAGTGGAAACCGCTCTCACGGCTTTACGGTCAACTGTTAGAAATGGTTCAACCTTCGTCATCCGTGAAAGCTCACAACATATGGACTTCAAACCATATGTATGATGCAACACCAAGTTTTTTTTTGTTTAGTCATTACTCGCATGCTAACATGGAGATCATGGCGATGTACACGCTGTCCGTTTCTTGTCCGCGCGATGGTTGCTCGTTGCAGGCCCCCTTTGCCCTCCAGGCCTGTCCCAAGAAAATATAACGCGCGCCAAGGAAATTACAAGGGGAAAAAAAAGAAAGAGAAGGAGTAAGCCGTCCCCACATCCTACTCCTCTTCTGTTCTGCAGGGCCATGAAGGAGGGTGTGGGAAGGAAGAGCGGTTGCTGCTCGTTTACCAGCACCAAGATCTCCTCCTCTGCTCTTTCCTTTCTTTCCGCTCCCAGAGTTCCTGTTCCGACACCTCGCTCTGCGCTTCCTCCTCGACTGGGACTGGGGCCGTCTCCCGATATCCGTGGTACATAGAGAGCAGGTCCAGGCTGCACCTTGCATCGGCGAGGAGGCCCGGTGCACGTGCCAAAAGCGTTGTACCTATGTAGCGACACGAGATGCAGCCCGAGTATATGAGTAATGTCATTGCAAGGTATGTACATTTAAGTGGTAGATTAGAGTACATTATGTATGTTGATTTTTTCTATTTAAGATACAAAGTATGAAACTTGGGCATCGCGACTTTTCTGTCGGAAAATGCCGCGAGGACGCTCAACCAAAGAAATCGTCCCGCAATAGGTATCACCCATTTAAAAAGAAGAGACCTCCTTTTTCACAAGGGTACCTGCTATACAGTCAATAGACAAATTCTAGATAGAAATACACCATGGGAACTGCATGTAATGGTAGTCCTTCTTATTGCAGGGTCATCGTCTTCGTTGTGCCAAGACCTTCGTCGCGCCAAGGATGTTTGGCTGAACCGAGTTCCTCATTAGTCATTACATACCATCTGGAAAATAGTGTAGCTGTGCGGCGAGCTCCCCAAAAAGCTAGTGCGTAATAGCGCCCAACACATGGATCGATCCTCCAACAAACTTCTCCAAGAACCAACACCATCAACCAACTAACACAGCAGAGACCTTAATATCAATTCCACCTCAACGGTCCTAACTCCAATACCACAAACAACATGTCTTTGCCCGCAAACGTAACCGTTAGCAGCCATCCTTGTTTGCTGGTCAAGCTCGCGCAGCTCCGCTCCCAGAGCACCTCGCCCAAGGAGACGAAAGCTCTGGTGCATGAGTTGTCGGTTCTTCTCGGCTCAGAGGCACTGGGAAAGGTTCTCACCGCCACAATCGAGGGCACCGATATTTCCCACCTCGGTTTCCCCTTCAAGTACTACGTAACCAATCCCCGCCGTATCGTTCTGGTTCCCATCCTCCGTAGTGGATTGGGGATGGTTGAAGGTTATCAATTCTCCATCTCCTCATCTCCCTCTCCATCCACCCATAATCGGCGAACGCCGTGTTGACACCTCTGCAGCTTTCCAGACCCTCCTCCCAGAGCCGGTGCCAGTACACCATCTCGGACTGTTTCGCGAGAAGACCTCATTTCAACCCGTCGAGTACTACAACAACCTCCCTACCCGCGTGGCGCCTACAATTGGTGATGCTGGTCCTTGTGATCTTGCTATCGTTGTCGATCCTGTGATCGCTACTGGTGGCACCGCGGAGGCAGCGATACAGACCCTGAAGGAATGGGGTGTCCTAAAGGTTTGTTCGCTTCTGCAAGATGACGAACAAGAGATGGACTGACAGATGACCCAGATCCTGGTGGTCAGCATTCTGGGCACCATTGAAGGTATCACTAGAGCTGCGAATGAAGCTGAGGGCGTCGAAATCTTTGTTGGTGCTGTGGACGAGGAGCTGGGAGGTGCTGGAGGCGGCATGATTGTTCCTGGGTAAGCGGAGGCTCTCTCCCTTGCCGTAAACAGCAAATAACTGACAGTAAGCAGAGTTGGCGACATAGGAGATCGCCTCTTCCTGACGATTGGCAAGTGACGATCCTGACTTGCAATTGGCGCTCACCGGGGAGTTCTCATTCTCCTTCTGGATGCCTTTTCCGTTACCTGTTAGGATTGTTTCTAAGGGGGACGCTTCTTGCCTTACTCTTTGTATTGATGAAATTTCCTATTTTGCGCATGCGGCTTCTAACGCTCATTCTTCGAAGTTTCTATTGACTTTCCCACGCCCACGGTGTCTAACACCTGATGATGACAGCAGTTTTAGCCTTGACGCATCCGCTTTTAAACGCCTCCACTCACCAAATCCCTATATGAGAATTCCAATAGCAACTGCCTTAGTGCCCCACAACTTCCGATGTAACTAAACGACGTAATCGTCTTCAGCGCTATGTAGCCCGTCAAACGACACTCCAGCGCGTGGTAGATAGATACCGCACAGAGCTTCCTATGGGGTTCTGCATATTGAAGTGGAAATAGCCGTCGCTTATCAACCGGCCCATATGAGAGTACAAAAGAAGCCTAATAGCGGTTCCATTTTCTGCTAATAAATAATCCCGTAGCCACAACGCCTTTGATCCACGGGCTTCATCACTACCTCCTTCTTCTCTTCTTCCTCATATACAGTCATTACAAACCCCTTTCCGCTTCCCACCCAGACCACCGTGCCATAATTCACCAGTCCCCAAAGCGCTCAGCCGTCATGAAGGGGTTGTGTCCTGCGTGCACTGCCGGTTACCGGTGGCCCTGAGGAGGGGAATATGACGACAAAAGGTTCCAAATATACCAGGGTAAGGTTAATATACCGTATTGTCTCGCATAAGAGTCCTCTCCCCTTAAAATGGTTAGTGCAAACTTGGCAGACTTGGCACATTTCTAGAGCTCTTGGCGCTTAGTCAATGTGATTCACTAGTGCAGAACCCAGTGATCTACCATGAGCCGCGAACACGCAACGGATAAAAGAGCTCCACTCAATTTGCGGCCAAACAGCATCCGAAACTTCCACCCACCCCCCCCGATGCTAGGGAACAGCTCTACAACCATATATTGACTATCTACACTCCTCCCAGTCCCTCACTTCCCCTAGCTAAACTTACTGGTCCAACAGGAAGTTTCCGCTTGCGTGTATACGTCCAGCCTGCTGAGAACCCGTCCGTCGAGCCTGCTGAGAGCCCGTCCGTCGAGCCTGCTGAGGGCACGCCCGCCGAACCCGCAGAGGGCACGCCCGCCGAGCCCGCCGAGCCCGCCGAGATGTGTGCTGAGGTTGCTGAGTTAGAGTGGGCAGCTGTGAGGGTTTAGTAATTCGGTAGAGGCCTAGGGAATAGGGGATTATTACTGGATTTACCTCTGGATCTTTGAGACCCTCGCCAACGGCCCCTAGGGCCTCCACGCCAGTTCCCCCTTATGTATAGCTGACTTTAGAGGTACACCATTAGTAACACCAAGTGACGATATGAGGGTGGATCCGTTTGCTGTGATCGCGCACTGCTCGTCGCTCGTCCGCTTCCCACCGTTTGTCCGCTATCCAGAGTCCTGCCGGTCCAGTGTTGTTACATCCATCTGCGCAAGTATAGTGTATGCTTTTGGTTGTAACGCTCGCACACCTGCATAGCCGTCGGAGCTCATTAACCACCTCTGCCGTTATCCATCTTGCCATATGTCGCATATTACAGGACCTCCAATTTGGATGCAGTCGTAAACACTCGTTTCTCTCGGGTGAGACGCGCAGCCAGAGAAGGAAACTCGAAAGAGAGGTCTCCAGCACCTGTCCCTCTCTGCCAGGCTCCGATCTCGGTCCACGGGGCGATGGAGGCGAACGGACAGCCGACTCGATGTTATTATCTTCGTCTTCTTCTAAAGCTTTGCCGGTATATTCTTGGGACGGTAGGTGTAAGAACAAGAGCTGAAATTGCAATACGACTGTGTCGGGTATGTTGGCATAATGAAGAAGGCTCCATAGTTCTCCATTACTACCTCTGTGATTCCCGTTGATTTGATCCTTCTGGGATACTTACAAAGATCTCGTGATGCTACTCAGGTCTACGATGCTACTCAGCTCAGAGGATCTCAATGCTCACGATCTTCGGGCTCCCAACCTCCGAAGTAGGTGACGTTCTATCTATGATGGAGTAGCGTTCATGTACGTCACCGGCATTGATCATACCCGGTGGGCGGCCCCTCTCATGGAGGCAAAGCGATGAAGGCATATGTCAAGCAACATTGTGGAATCGGTCAACGCCTCTTGAAACAGGACCATTCACTATCCATCATCGATCTGCTTAATGTGATATGGAATCGAATCATGAACCAGCCTTTCGCTCGATTGAACAATACCTTGCATATGTAAGCTCTCTGAGCCTGGGGCGGATAGTACCACCTTTGGACTTCAGCTACTTTTCGAAACCACGGAATATGCTCAGCAGAGGAAAGTTGAGTCAGCCAGTGCAACGCGTGGTGTTATTACATCTTTCGGACATGCAGGTACTGTACATCGTAGACCTGGCAGCGCGCACGTGTACTTGTGGGGGACTCAAGAAAACGACATTTCATGTGTCCAAGCAATCGCACTGATTCTCAAGTTGCGGAAGCAGCCCTTCTGGGTGTTTACGCTGGACTCTTGTCGTTGGATATATGTATCTAACTACCGCCAAATTATCCAGCCTGTTAACACCAGGTACCTCAAAATACTATCGGATACCTACTGCTACTACCCATTCTGGAGCAACCCCAAGGAAGGCCCAAGGAGAAGAGGATGTAAAAAGGAGATGCACAATATAGACGAGGCCGAGTAGACAGGAGGAATGCGGTGGCAGGTGGACTTGATGATGTGTCATAAGATTTTCCACACCGTTGCACACTGTGTGGTGATGTGGGTCATGACCGCAATACCTGTGACGAGACCGTGTAGATGCCTAGATATATTCAACTAGCGATTTACTCGATGAGTTGAATTAGCCGTTTCCTGCACTTAGATTTGCGTTTAAATCGTGCGCACATATAGATACATAAGTACCTAAGTTGTGAAATTGTGGAACGACGGGGAAGTTGAGGTGCGCGGGTGCTGCGTGCTGCGTTGCTGCGCCACACCAAAAGTTAGTGACCTGTGGCAAAAGTAGATACTTAGGTAGCGTAAGTTTGACTTTTTTTGGCAACAGTAGGCCAAGGGCATTTAGACTTTTGCTGTAGCAGGTATGAAGGGCGCAGCAGCAGTTTGGTATACCACTCCCTGTATTTCAGCTTTTCCCTTGCTAACACAGCAAAGCGGCACAAAACAAGATCTCCATCGTCGACCTATCACAGGCGGTCTCTACGACTACGATGAAGCGAAGCAGAAGTCGGTTTCCGTCTCCCTCCGGGTTCGAGATGTCACCTCTAACGACTTTCTCCAGATCACTAAACAATCTCCGTCCTTGGAGCAAGGACCCAAACTACTTCAAATATGTTCGAATCTCTACCGTCGCGCCGGTAGAGATGGTGATACGTGCACATTCTGGTGGCTCGCTCGAAGTGATGGGCTTGATGTAGGGAAAGATCGCGCACGAGACCTTCGTGGTGATGGATGCTTTTACGCTCTCGGTCAAGGGCAATGAGACCCGCGTGAACGCGCACGAGCAGGCGTACGAGTACATGGCGATGTGCAGCGTTATCACTCGGCACGGAAACCGCAAGGGGGACGTGGTGCGAAGATTGCCTTCGCCGATAGAGCGCTACAGAAAGGGGAGCAACAAATCATGCACGAGGAATCGCTGCGGTAATCTGGTTAAGGAAGGTGTGTTTTCGCCTATCAGGGTTGTGGTTCCGGCGACGCAGATGGCTGTGGGTGTGCAGAGGGATGCTTAGTTAGAGATTTTCATGACTACTTCCTGACGGCTTTGGGGCTGCAACCAGTTTGTTTTTGTTGTCCCTTTCTATACCAAGTATGAAATGATCACAAGCTGTTAGGAATGAGATACCAACGGTGATTATGAGCCTCAACTACTGGGCAATGTTCAGAGGGGTCGGTGTATAGCATCCAATCAGTGCTAGAAACGGCGATATCCACCTAAGTATGTGGCTGGTTACCTTGCGTGGTAGTTTAGCGGATGATGTGGTGTGGAGGGGAGGGGTATAAACGGAAAACTATGCAAGCAAATAGAGAAGGAGAAGGGAAAGAAAGCTGCATATTCGCATGAGATACTATTGCGTCGAGCATTTTACCACTTGCGGAGTCGTTCAACCCATTTGGGTCGCTGGTTTTCATTCTCATAACTATTCCACCAACCTCCCGGCTTCAAGCCCTCATCCCGTACGCTCCCAAGGCTACTCGCCACACTGCTTTCTCTTGTTTTCCCCCTTTCTTTCGCTAAGCTTATTCCCCTCGTCCGGCTGCAATACACCGCCTGCGATTCCAGGGCGCAACTGTCCGCTCCGGGATATACTTCCTTCAGCCGGGACACTACTTCCACCTCTTGCGTCGCTCTACACTCCAAGTATCCTATCCCGGTGGCAATACTCAGTCGGTGTTCGCGGCGGTTAGTTTCGATTGGCTGAAGTGCCGAAACTGAACCTTGGGCGTCCGCCTTTGGCAATACTTGCCTCCGCGAGCGAGACGTTGCCGCCGTGGGCACCGCTACCTATGCCATCGATTCCGCCACGATGTCCTCTCTCCGTCGGAGGCTGCAGTGGTTTCGGGCCCGGATCCTTTTGGGGGCCTTTCTGTTTTGAGTCGGCGGTACCGCTGAGCGCGAGCGATTGCGAGATCTCATCGGCAAAGAATACTGACTCTTTTTCCCTAACGGCGACGAGCGCGCAGGAGAACCAGCCCGCTGCAGCGATCTTGTAGGCGTATTCTGTCGTGCCTGAGTGTGTTAGCGTGTTGAGTGATATGAGTGGCCGGATGGAGACATACCACCGCCCCGTGCTTCATCCTCGGGATACGGGTGATCAAAGGAGACAACCTGTGCGGTATCAAGGACGCCATCAAAACCGCCGACGAGTCTCAGGCCCTTCTCCTTCGCCACATCCGATCGCCCGAGACCTAGGCAGCCGCACATCCTCGATTCCGTCCCCCACGAGAGGACCTTGCCAGTATCCGTAAGCGCGAGGTAGTGCCAATCCCCAAACGCAACATCAACGATGGTGTACGCCTCGAGACCTGCAACCATAGTTGGTGTCGTCGCGCCCGTTCTCATCTCGTTCAGGTTGTGTGAGAGGCCGCGGGGGCCCCCAGCAGCCTCCAGGTGCTGCCTTGACGCTTGTAGGTCCTGGAAAGCATCGACGATGTGGACGAGGCCGTCGTCATTGAACAAGGCGAACTTCCGGAACCAGCCGACAACGCGATTAATGGGTCGCCTTCCAGCGGGGGCTTCAAAATTCAACATCTGCATAGGGGCAATCGGTTCATTCCGTTCAATATCCGCCAAATTTGCGGCAAACACCTTCCCCGAAGCGGTAGCAGCCATCAAGAAGTGCTCACCGATGGCGAAGTCCACCACTGAATCTGAATCTTCCACCACGTCCAACCCGGACAGAAAAGGAACACCCATCAGATCGAACCTCCGGCTTTGAGAAAACAGAAGAGTGATGCCATGCCCCTCCACTAAAACACCTGACGCATTCCATCCAGCCACAACCTTCGACACGGTTCCAGGTTGTCGCTGTTTATGGCCAGGATATCCAAGCTTCACATCCGGCAAGGCTACCTGGAGGGGAATCTCTGAGAAAGTGGTGGTGATAGCCCAGACCTCGCCGCGCTCCGTCAACAGAATGATGTGTTTCCGGCCGTTAGCGTGCTGATACACCTTCACATCGGGCACAGGGAATTGCACGGTCCGCATCGTCGGCGGGTCCCGCGTTCCGTCCAACGACCCATTGATAATGAGCTTCCCCGACAGGGTCAACACGGAATAGCACCAGCCACTGAGCACGCCTCCGTCAGCTAGATCCCACCAATCTACCTCAACGGCCAACATACCCACACTGCACATCCACCAGCGGTTCTTTCGCGGTATCTGTTATGTATAAAGGCGTATGGGCGTTCGACTGGCCAATTCTCATTGTACCCTGTTCGTGGTGAATCATGCGCGTGAGTTGTCCCCAGGCATAGTGCTTTCCCGTCGCCAGTTTTCTAAACGCGCCCTTCCAGTCCCCGTTCTCTCGAACCAAGTTGGTTGGGTGCATCCGGAAACTCTCGTTTATCGAGGCGTGCCAGAATGTAGGTTCATTGCAGAGCTCGTGGAACCGGCGGGATGTAGCGCTAAGCGATAGTGCAGAGCGCCAGCCTGCGAAGTGGAGGATCCGGAGATGCAGCTCGTTTGCTGCGGATGGTTAGCTATGCAGTGAGAAGGAGAAGGGGGAGGGGAGCGTACGCAGGTGGCAGAACTCTGTCGTGGTTGAAGTCATTGTTGAAAAGGAGATAGGTAATGTTGATGTCGATGCTGAGGGACAAAGTGTGTAGGTGGGAAGGATATATAACCTCGCGATAGGTCGGAGAATATAGTGACGTCATCGTCATGACATCATATGGTAGAGGACGTATGTAGAGTGCCGGATGTATGTACATGGTCGGGACGTTCTATGTATCTTTGCGTCGCGGCGTGGTGTTGCGTCCCAGGCATAAAGGGTACCTTCTTCCTTTCTTGCATCTTCTTTCACCTGCACAACAACTTGTTAATAGTTATCGTTAGAGTCAGCGCCACCTCAGCCATAAGTACATAGAGTATCTAGATCATAGATGCATAGATAGTCACGCATGTCTCGTCTCGCCTCGCCTCATTTCCTGGCACCATAGTCACCCCCACAGAGTAGCGTCGAGGTGTGACATTCTCTATTTCCGGCGTTTGATTTCTCTGCCTCGGGCATTTGATTTCCCTCTCTCTTCTCGAATCATGCAATTATGTAGTAATCGTGCATACTGGAGCATCGCAACGTAGCACTTCACGATTGTATGTGCAATTGGTTGAAAACCGCCAAGCACGTAACTACATACATACTGTATAGATAGTGAAAGGGGGGAGGTAAAAAAACGTAGTTTTTCCCGCTGGACACGTTTCTGGAGGTGAGAAATATGTATTTTGACCGTTTTGATACGCGTTTACCAACTACGTTTTTTTTTTACCCCCTTGACTAAAGTACATACATACAGTATGTATTTTGTGGACAATACATGAAAAATGTGCCCGACAAACCCATATATCTTTGTAAAAGTAATAAATAAAAACGAGACAAAATGTCGATACAGTGGACTGGTTGGCGTGAATTGGAGCATTCGTGCGCTTAATTCTGTCTTGTGGCGATATGTAAACAAAAAAATCCCTACCTCACACCCCTTTACCTTGAAGCCGACCACAAATTCTGAAGCCTGGCTAGATAGGTATTTTTTCTAGCGGCAGTGCCGATGGCTGCCTGAGCGGGAACTGTTGCTAGCACTGTCCAGCCGGGCCCTATCGACAGCCTCCGCCAAAGCCACCACCGCTGCCCGAACCTTCACCCTCTCCAGGTTCGCCAGATCGAAGGCCACCGCATAGGCCGCACTCTCAACGAGCCTCCACCTGACATCCAGATTCTTCCAAGTGCCGTCGCCCGGGACACGCTGGTACTCCCCCATCGCTCTCTGGAGGTTCTCCTTCGCCTTCGCGAAGCGCCGCGAGCTCTCGTGGTGCAGACGCACGAAATTGTCCATCTCCAGCTCCGTCACTACCCCGGCGTGGCGGAGAGTGCCCAGAGAACGCGGAAGACGGTCTAGATCTACTGCAGGTTTGGGTTTGGACGGTTCTGACATCGTAGGAGAAGAGGGGTTTTTTTCACACCTTTCTTGGAGATTGCGTTGCGGGGGGGGACGTAGAGGTTGCTTGAATTTAGGATCTTTGGAGTGAAGTGTTCATGTCGTCTCTACGGTAATAGAGCTTTGTTCACGGTTCAATGAAGTTCGCTGTGAGTGACCTATTGTTCCCGACTTGATCGACATGCACCCCCCAAAGCGGTCTGACAGGCGGGACGAGAACAAGCGACACGATTAAAGGTGCAAGGTGGACGCCAACAATGAAAGCGATGGTGCTATCATGTCTTGTGATGGGAAGGCGTAGGTCGGGTAGGGCGATTCTCCTGTCAGAAGTACTCACACAATCATTAAACTAACTAAATGGGCCTGGGCGGCGGGCAAAGGGGCCTGCAACGTGTCGCCTTCGCGCAGACTGCGGACAGGAACCGGCCTTTGTGTCGATTGTTCAATGGGAAGTGTGTGTGGTTGATCACCTGAGCAGATTCTGTTTTTGCACGGTGGATTACGTGAAGACCTAAAACAGAAATGGAAAGAACAAGTACTCAATGATTAAACACAAAAACAAAGAATCTTCCTCACTGCTCTATCTGGTAGTGCACCTAACTAATCGAAAATCTTTCCCTTTGCGTCCCCGATCGTCTGCAACGTCGCCATAATCGTCCTCCACCTCCATCGCTGCTCTCGAGCTCGCTGAGCTCGCTCCCGGAATCGTCCCCCATATCCTCCTCCCGGTCTCCCACAAGCTCCTCAAGAGGGAGCCCTCGCTCTGGCCGATTGGGGTGTAGGGAGAGTGAAGAGTGGATGGGAAAGCGTCCGTGGCGGGTCGAAGCGGGGCGACGAGACACTCGATGTACTGGCCTTCTGGCGCCGAAAACGTCCGAATGATGTCTTGTTGCGTGATGTTGTCCAACACGTCAAACAGAGACTCGAGGGTGTTGTCCGTGCCAGGCGGACGGCATCTGACGGGTGCGCGCGCAAGCAGAGCCGGACGTACTTGTTGCTGGGTTTCGGCATCACCACCATACAATCCTGCTCGAGGACCTAGGTCCACACGATCGACGACCTATTGGTCTATGTCGATCCGCAGTGATCGGCCGGTGGGATGTGTGGGGAGAACGGGTAGAGAGAGCGGGATGAGAGAAAACTAGATGAGAGTGGGGAGGCGCCAGCTTTTTATACGAAAATTTTGGCCATGCCGAGATGCCGAGATGCCGAGCCCGAAAATCTCGGTCGGTGCCGAGGCGCCCGCGGAAGTGTATGGAAGCTGCGGAACAGCGTGAGACAAGATGTCCCCACAAAGGGTTCGCAGCAAAGCAAGGCCGGCAGACGAGCGTGAGTGCACACTGGCGGGCTGTTCGACTAGCATCCAACCGAGGCCTCGCGCAGCATGACGAATCCACCGTGAATACCTCGCTTGGCGGCTGTATACTGTTGCCGGGGAGCGTAATGTTGGGCATCTGTGGGGAAGGCTAGGCGGGGGGGTGGCCACAGCGGGCCGCCTGCACTTGTCGGGGGCGGGGACGGGACCTTTTTTTTGTTTTGTTTTGTCATACTCGCATGTAGCCTATCTAGACTATGGCGGCGCACTTTTGACCGTTTCCCCGCTGCTGTCCGCGCTATGGCGGCACGTTGCAAGCTTCCCTTTGCCCTCCGCATAGGCCTGTCCCATGAGAATAGCGATCACACCAAGGAAACAAAAAATGAACGAACAAAAGGACGCGGTCCTCACTCTCACTCCTCTTCTGTGGATGCCATGAAGGCGGGCGTGGGGAGAAACAAGGGTTCCTCAACCTCGGCGCCCAGCTCCTCAGCTTCCTCTGCTCTCCTCTCCTCGTTCTCTCCGCTCCCCGAGCTCCCACTCTGACACCTCACTCGGTGCGTCCTCCTCAGCCGGGGACGGGACTCGCCTCCCTACATCCGTGGTGGAGAGGAAGTCTAGTACCGCCCTGCTGCATTTCTCGTCCGCTAATAGGTCCCGCACCTTCCAGCGGCTCCTCCACCTCCCGGTCTCCTTCCTGACCGGTCTTCTGCTGCGCCTTCCACACCGGGCACGCCTTGAGGCAGTGCTCCCGTGTTTGTATCCTGCACGGGCACCACCAGCACTGAGCGGTAGGTCGACTCTTCGTCCAATTGAGGTATTGCCCGGTGAGGCAGTGGCCTGTCTTCAGCTGATAGAACCTCGAGGCATGCCTCTTGGAGCTCCCAGCCACCGTCTTGTCAGGCCGCTGCTCACGCGGCATCTTGTACTTCTTGCTGGTGACTCGGTCACCAGCCTATTGCTGGGCCTCAGCCCATTTCTTCTCCGAGACCACTCGCTTGGGGTTCGCGGGAGACCTTTGGAGCGGTATCGGTTTGGCTCCTCTCTTCCGCCATTCCACGCCACGTGTGTCCGGTTCTTCCGCCGCGAGCTTCGCCCACTCGTCAGCCTTCTCATTCCCCGGGATGCCCTTGTGGGCTGGACACCACCGTATCTCAATGGTGATGCCTGGGTGGGCTCTCCGTAGCGTCGCGATGTGCCCTCTTGCATGGACCGCGTACATCCGGCCTGGGCCTGGCGCCTCCGATGCCATTCGCCCTATGGCGGCTTGCGCATCAGTAAAGATGGGGCGGGACGGGGCCGCAGTGGTATGTATACTGCCATGACCCAAACAGGTCACACGCAATTAACGATTCAACCAAAAACAAAGCCGCAGTCACAAACTGTCGCGGTTCTTGTCCTTGCATACAGGCGAGAGCTCTCACGAGCGGCAGCCACCCAACGCTCGCGGCTCGCCGGACCCGAGAGTGGCCACACCGCACTGTAGAAGAGCAGCGGACGCTGGGGGCATCATGGGAGAGCATCGGTGCCCCAACTCCTCCCGCTCGTTCCCGTACCTTTGTCCTGCCCTCGCACGGGGATACACCTCTCTGTGGCGGTGAGTCTCGCATGTAACTGCGACAACATTCTAGCATGCCATCCATCTGGGGTATGGGGAGGCGGCTGGACGTCGGCCGAGGTGCTAGGTGTGACTACTTCCCGCTCGCTACTCCTACTCCCCCGGCATCGTTGGTTGGAGCGGGAGGGCGCTCCCTGAGCGACGGGAGAGAGACCCGTCGGTCGCTGGGTAGGGCTACCTCCGCTGGAGCGGGCCACATGCCGCCCGGCAACATTGATCGCCCATCCGCCTCCGCCTTCACGGCTCCACCAGTGGCACACAGCAACTGCAGAATCCGAGGTGGGTGGCCAGATTCTTGCGACTGTCCAGTGTTTTGCTGACGATCGGCTGCCGCAATAGACAGATGGGAATGGACAGATGTGCCGCTCTGACGCTCGCAGCTTCATCGCGTCAGCCCAAGGGCGCCCACCCGGCGCTGGCTCCCTCTTGATCTCCCCACCCTCCCCACCATCCATTTTGACCATCCATTTTGTCCATCCAATCTATTGCAGTCCTGATTCATCGACTTGCAGATTGCCAAGAGTATAAACCCCCCCCTCGCGCTCGAACACTCCCTTTCCTTTCTTCCTTCTCCTTCCTTCTCCCTCTCTGCTCTTCTGCCTTCGTTGCTATTCTTCTTCTTCAGTTCTGCAGTTCTCCAGCTGTCACGGCTCGTGAGTGAAGCCAAAGTAGTCCATCATCTGTCGGCAGCGATCTGCAGCTGCTCACCCTCCCCAACTTCTACTACTCGAGGTCAATTGTCATCATAGACCTCACTCTCCCGTCCGTTCCTGGGATTCATCATCTCCCCTACCCAAAGACCTGAAAATCCGATAGCGTACTGCAACATACCGAGCACACTCGCTGTCCCCCAAGAGGGAGGGAAGAGACATCAACATTCCATCGTCACATTGCTTCCTCTGCGCTGGTGCTGCCCCATGCCCCACCACGCTTCACCCCGCTCCCTCACGCATCGAGCCCAGGCTGGTCTTCGGCGAGCGGGCATGCCTCCCCATCATTCTGGTTTGTGATGGCCGCCGCGCAGGCAGACACAAGCGGCAGTATCCCTAACCCGTTGCTGCATATTAGATCGTCACAGAGCACGAACTAGGGATACCCACTGGTGGGAGGCGATGCACTTGCACACCGGTGTTCGGTCCGCTGTCCACTGTCTCTGGTGCTCGAACTGTGGTTTGTCGCAGTCTCGTCTTCCCGGCGAGGGTCACTGGGTATCACTCATCTCGCAGAGGTCAAGTGGCAGGAGGCAAGAGGCTGAGGAGCCGGGTGTCGGGAACAAGGAGCAACCTCTCTTCCTTCCCACACCCTCCTTCATGATCTTTGCACTCTCCCGACCGAGTGGGTACTCGGCTCGGGACCTCTCCGGTGCTGTAGAGTCGCCCGAGCCGAGCACCCCGACCGTGCCAGTTGCCCGAACTTGGTGTACCGTCCTAAGACGCTATGACGAGCTTCCGATACCTACCTATCCGGTCCGTATGCGAATGGCCACCCCGAGATTTCCTTTCCTTTTGGTATATTCATTGCTCACATGCGACCTAAATAGATCATGGCGAGGTCCGTACAAAGTCAGTTTCCTGTCCGCAGTCCGCTGAAGCGGCACGCTGCAAGCTCCCCTTTGCTCTCCGCCCAGGCCAGGCCGAAGACGATATGGCTCGCACCAAAGAAATTGCAGAGGAAAGACGGAAGAGAGGAAGCAAAGGAAAACACACACCCGCCCCCACATCCTACTCTCTTCTGAGGACGCCATGAAGAGGACGCGGGGAGAAACAGAGGTTGTTCCTCACCCTCGGCACCCAGCTCCTCGGCCTCCACCCTCCTCTCCTCTTCCCGCTCCCTCCGCTCCCTCCGCTCCCATTCCGACACCTCGCTCTCGCGTCTTCCTCAGCCGCGACCAGCCTTCCCACATCCGTAGTGGGGTAGCCAATTGTTGTGGTGCCAGATACACAAGAGCTAGTGACTTGCGGTGCGCTAGCGGACGAATCTCCATCGCATTCATCACCTTCATCAAATCCGTCATATCCGTCAAGATCGCCCCCACCGCTCCGTCAGCTGTGAAGCTGTAGAGGGATGACCGTAGCTGCCTGCGCTTGTAATTATGTAAATTGGCACCACGGGGTCGGAAGCTGTAGTTATGCGGAGCTTCGGAAGTGTTTCTGCTCGCCATTTTTTTCCTGCTTCTTCTTGTGCCTGCAGTCAATTGTAGGGCAGCAGTGCGAGCTAACTATGGGTTTGGTAATCACCTGTCGTTCGCTATGGTTTCCGTGTTTACTCTTGGAGGGAGTGGACGATGGGATCACGGGAGCGACGACGTGAGCAATGGAGATGAGCGGCCAAGATGGTTGTGTTTGTCTATGTAGCTATAAAACCAGAGCTACATAGCAAGTGGTGGGAGCTTCCCACAAAAAAAAAAAGCTTACCCTGATCAGTAAGATCCGCTTGGGTGTGGGTACACATTAACGAGATGCCCTATCTATGTCCAAGCACATACTTAGTTAACTACATACATACCTTGCGACCACCATAGGATAATAGAAAATGAGAGCCACACTCGTATGCACCGGCTTTTTGAAGCGAAACCTCGACCAGCTGTCCAGCGCAACCGGTCGCGGTAAATATCTCCCCTGAGTTATTGCCTCGATGAAAGTCTAATCTCGATAGCCCTCTCCGTCGGCGGTCTGGCAGGCCCCGTTCCCGACCTCGAGATCTACAGCTTCCGCGATCCCAGCGCGGCAGCCGACACACAGGTCTTCACAGATGGTGGGTTCGGCGGCTACTCCGTCGCACGGATGGACTCGGTCACTTCCTCCAGCAGCGACGAACCCCCCATTTACGGCCGGTTTAGTGGAACCATCTCAATCGAGCCTCCTAAGAACCGGCCGGACATCGAGCGAAGCGGCTTCGCGGCGTGGCGGACGCCGGACCCAGGGTGGACGATCCTCGGGAAGGCGCTGTACAATGTCGAGCCGTATTCGTTCCTTGCACTGAGGGTCAAGGCGGATCAGTCGAGGTACTTTGTTAATGTGCAGGTCGACTCTATGGTGCCGAGTGATTTGTTTCAGCATCGACTGTTCGCAAAGACTCCCGGGAACTGGGAGACGCTATACGTATGTGTTCAGAGTGAGGTGGGGAGTAGGAATAAACGACTGACTGGGCGAAAGATACCGTTCTCCGAATTCGTGAAGACTCACATGGGGAAGGTCTTGAAGAGTCAGGGCCACATGCCGAAGAACAGCATGACTACAGTGGGGCTGGGACTGATCGATCGCATCCCCGGGCCCTTCGAGTTGTGCATAGACCGCATATGGGTGAGCTCCATCTCCCCAACGTGAAACCTACCCTCACACAGGTGCTATGCTAGGCCACCAATAACCACGATTTGGATGCGCTTGAGGATGAGGAACTTGTGGGCTGAATCGAACCAAAACCCGCTCATTCCGCCAATGCATTTCTACGTACTTCTATCAATGCACCATAAGTAAAGCATGCATCATTCCTTCACCTAATTTCATGGGTTCCATTTCCTGCCCGTCAACAGCTCATACGCCTCGATGTACTTTCCTCCCGTCTTCTTGGCGATGTCTTCGGGCATCTCGACATCCTCTTTGCCCTTAAGGCCGTTTGCCGTCAACCAGTCACGCAGGAACTGCTTGTCGTAGCTATCCTGTCCCTTGCCGGCCACGTACGAGGCAACGAGCCAGAAACGAGAAGAATCTTCGACAGTCAGACATGCGGCGTAACCGAAGAGAGCGGGCACATACCTGGAGTAAGAACCTCGTCCACGAGAACGACTTCGTCCTCCTCGTTCAGACCGAACTCGAACTTCGTGTCGGCTATGATGATGCCACGCTCCGCTGCGTAATCTCTAGCCTGGAGATATCCTCATCAACCTCCCATCCCTCACCTTCTCAATGGGTCGACAAACCGCAGTGTAAAGCTCGATGGCCAACTCCTCAATGCGCTTCGCGCACTTCTCTCCGACCAACTCAGAAACTACCAGCTCGTTAACCTCAGCCTCCTCCAATTGAATCCCTCCTCCGTTCGGGCGGACACACCTCTGTCGGGGTGAATGTTCTCATCTACCACACATTAGTCCCGCCTTCTCACGACCACTGCCCTTATCTCGCAACACCCACCATGCTCTCCCTGCTTGGCCTTGGTGCTGGGCGTAAACAGCGGTTTCTCAAACATCTGGCTCTCCTTCATTCCCTCGGGGACCTTGATGCCATGTACGGTTCCCTCTTTCTTGTACTCCGCCCAGGCACTTCCAGTGATGTAACCGCGAACGATAGCCTCGACCGGCAAGACCCTGTGCTTCTTCACTACCATGCTCCTGCCGGCCAGCTGGTCCTCGTATTCCTTCACCTCAGCAGGGAGGTCGGTGGTCGAGAGCAAATGATTGGGGCATTTATCGGCGAGGAACTCGAACCAGAAGGCAGAGAGCGCAGTGAGGAGCTTCCCTTTGTCTTTGATGCCCTGGCGATCCCAATCGTCAGCACCCTGAAAAGCTTCAAGCGCGGGAAAGAAGAGAGAAAAGAAGAACATTTTTCATGACAACATCGTACGCCGATATGCGATCGGTGGCGACGAATAGCAGCGACGATTTATCGGCAAGCTCGTAGATATCGCGGACTTTGCCCTTGGCGATGAAGGGAAGGGCCCCGTGGAGGTCGGTGGAGGTGAGTACGGCCATTGCTATGGGTGTTTTTTTTTGTTTGTTGTGGTGGTAATCGGTTGGGGTCACGGAACGAGCTGTTTGAAACAAGATGGTTGAACCCCACCATGGTCCCCGCGACGCGCTCACCCGCTCGCAAAGCAGGAAGGGATCGTCCGCCGTTTTCAGCCGACATTTTTTTTCCCACCTGGCTAATGTACTTACATATGTACTTTAATAACCCCATAACTGAACGCGATGTGGCCTCTACCATTGCATTCTCGACGGCTCCTCCGTCGTAGTACTCCAGAATCCCTAATTCGACACCTCTCCAGCCCACCAGCACCGCCAGCACTACCGCCCTCTCGAAAGCTAGTAATAGTTCTCTCCGGGCCCTCGGGCTCGGGGAAGTCCACGCTCCTTTCCCGGCTCTTCCAGACACATTCTCAAGCCTTCGGTTTCTCAGTGTCGCACACCACGCGAGGCCCTCGTCCTGGCGAAACGGACGGCAAGGAATACTACTTCACTACACCATCCGCATTCGAGGAGTTGGTGAGGAACGGCGCGTTTATAGAGCACGCCACGTTCGCGGGAAAGAGCTACGGGACCAGCTACGATGCGGTGAACAAGGTGCTGGAAGCGGGGAGGGCCTGTGTTCTCGATATCGAGATGGAGGTACATAGAGGTCGAATAGAGGCTGGTGCTGGTGCTGATGCTGGGTGCTAGGGCGTGAAACAGGTCAAGTCTTCGACACTCTTGGCGAAGTTCGTGTTCGTCAAGCCACCAAGTGTAGAAGTCCTTGAGAAACGGCTGAGAGCGAGGGGCACGGAGACGGTGGATGCGGTGCGGGAAAGGCTGGATGCCGCGTTAAAGGAGTTGGCGTTCGCGGAGCAGGCGGGAGTTCACGATAAAACCGTCATCAATGATGATGTGGAGCGTGCCTATACAGATTTGGAGGAATATATTATGGCGCTTATGAAGTAGATACCATACGAGTTATCCCATCAAAGCTATCAATATCTTCTTTCTGTTCATCTTCCGGCTTCAGCACGCACACCTCCCTGGTATTATTCGTAAAAACGGTGAAAATATTGACACTCTGAATCCCAAAACCCATAAGCAAAACGACAATAAGAACTCCGTTACCTGAACAATGGGATGTTTAGTCCCTTCCCTACCGGTCTCTTCGAAAAATCATATAGCAACTCCCTTCCTCTTCGCTTTCCACTCTTTAACCATTGCCACAATCCACTTCAGCGCATTCATCACCAGCGGAACTCCGACGGGCCCAAGGAGCGGTAAGTATACCGCTACCTTGTGTTCCTCGGGAAAGTAAACCTGGCCGACCATGCTCTTCTCAAAGAACGCCTTTTCAGCTTGGTATGCCGCGTTCCTACCCTCCTCCAGAGCGCCTCCAGGTCCTCCGAACCGACCCTTCTTGAGCTCGCGGCATGCATTGGTGAGCGATGACAGGGTGGAGCCGACCGAGATCAAGACTGAGGTGGGAATCGAGATAGATGGCAGTGCCTTCGTGAGACTGTACAGCGACCCGAGAGAAGACGAGGCCGAAGTCAATAGTTCCGCCGAACGCTGGCGCGTCAGTGAGTCAATGCGAATGGGCAAGGAAAGCGGTTGCGCAGGGGCGCCCAGAAGCGAAAGGAGTTGTGCAGCGAAGACGTCCATGGCTGGCTTCAGGTCTTCTTTGCTGAGATGGCTGGTGTGGCTCTCCTTCGTCGGGTTGAGGACCATGACACCGCCCCACTGAGGCAAGAGGAAAGCATTGGTAGCACTCTCTGGGATTGCGAGTGGCGTCTGCTCTTTGGAGGGGATGTACACAATGAAGTTGATGGTCGGGTAGCTGGTTATGCTAACCAAGGGCCACTCCGCGCTGTTGATGAAGCTGCTAAGATCCTCCTTCCTAAGGACCCACTTTCCCGGCTGCGACTGCTGCTGCCGCTGCTGCTCTTCTGGCTCTTCCGCCACCACGGGTTTATCGGGTGCCCAGACTGGAACCACGTTCGGAGATAATGACGCGTAGAATTGGATCTGCGAATCGACAGTAAAGTTACTGATACCACTCAGGGCATCAAGCAATGGCTGAAGATAGTCCTCGATGGATTGCTCGACCTCCCAGCTCGTGGGACTCCCGGAAGCGGTAAACATCGAAAAAGTGAGGTGGTATGTAGGCGAGTAGCGCATGATTCTGCTCATCTTGCGCTGTATCTCCGCTTTATTGATTTTGTACGACCCAATGCTGCTGTTGTTCGATCCCTGAGAGGCGGGCGGCGGCGAAGGCGGTGGAGCGGCAGCGGACGAGAGTAGGTGAGAGATCATCTGTTGTTCCTCCGTAAAGATCTCTTGTAGGGTTTTGGAGATGAATAGCGCGAGACTCGTAGATGACGCGGACGACGACGGATTGTACGACGGCGAGTAGCAAAGATCGATGACTCTAGATGAGTTATGCAGTTGGTAGCTACGCAAACTTTCAGTATCGGAGCTCACGCCCCCCGCTCTCGGAAAGGGTTTCAGACGAATTAGTGGACCCGCTCGTCCCAGGTGCCAGCCGAAGGATTGCAGCTACACTCTCCTCCTGATCCTCAGGGCCCCCCATGTCCCCCTTCCTCTCAGATTGCAAGTCGGACTGGATCGTAGTCGAGGTCCGCCCATCCCCTTTGCCATAGGCCAGCCGCAGCCGCAGATGGTGAGCGGAGAAGTCATTCGCGTCGTCCAGAGCGTGCTGCACCGTCTTCAGAAGGTTCTCTGGATCCGGTAGTGTCGGAGCTTCGACATCGACGAGCAACGGGAACTCCGCTCTGCAAGCCTACTCAACACGGAAATCAGCCCCTTTCTCTTCCCATGGTGTCTCCAAGCCCGCCATACCCGTCCGTTGGCCCAGCTCTGCATTTCGCTCAGCGGCAGAGGCGCACGGTAAATTGAGGTTGTGAACCACCATAGCGGTAATCCGAGCAGGAGCACGACGGTCCAGAACGACAGCACCACTAGAGAACGTATCCGCTTGTTTTCAGGGGTGTCGGGAGGTAGAGATCTTGGTGTTGTGGACTTCGTTTCGGACATCGATGTCAGTATCGGGTGGGTTCTTGTACTCGCGGCGTTACATTTGCAGGTTAGAGAAGTGCATAGGAGAGAGTTGGTAACTGATGTATTGTTCCTGATATCGCGCAGGTGGCGTGTAGCTTGGGTCACTAATGCGGTAGCAGGCACGGATCCTCAATTCCGCTAGGCAGTTGGTCATTATTGGCTGCTGGACGGGGCATGCCGACTGCGGACGGGAAGCAGAGTCACCGCGAGCTTGGCGCTAGCGTAGTCTTGGCGCCAAGCAAACCAGGGTTTTTTTTGTTTAGTCGGACTACGGTAACTAGATAACTACATACATAAGTATCCCCGTTTTTTTGCTATGTAGATACTGTAGTTAGCACCCAAAACCGAAACATCCAGCCGGACACCCGCCCCCCATCAGGTTCCAAACCATCATTGGTGGCCACGGCAGGGAACCTCTCTGTGACTTGTATCTAGAATCGGTGATTGTGGCCTTCCGAGGACAACGCTATGATTCGAGCTGTTTCTTTGAGAGATTGATTTACTTCCTGCGCTACAAGTATGTTACCACGCTCGGCGCCAAGACGACACTAACTAGATAGCGCCTAACTTAGCTCATAGTTACCTAGCACAGTAGGGCGTGGCTTGGCAACAGGAACAAACGTCACGCCGTTCCGGACCAAAACCTTCAATGAAAGTCGCGCCGTTCCAGACCGACCTTTCGGGCGTTGCGGCATTCCAGGCCAGTCTGCCGAACGTCGAGGCCCGCGCCGTGAAAGTGTCACTCCTCGGGCCGCGCGCCGTAGCCCCGGTACATCTTTCTCATCTTCCGCATGGAGAAACCCTTTTAAATCCGAGAAACCCTTTCAAATACCCAGCAGCGCAATTCCAACACAGTACAACCACAGGCCACAGACGGGAAAAACGGATAAAATGTACACCGCCATAGTCTAGATAGGCTGTATGCGAGTATGATTATTAAACAAACCACAGAAGAAAAAGAAAGCCAGTGCACCCCTGAGCGTAAGTTTTTGACCAGTCAATTTAACCTATTGACTATGTAGCTATATAGTCACCCAGACTTGTTCACTAGTCGCTCAAAATAATTGACTAGCCATTCGAAGTGAATGACTCTTCATTTCCTTCCCACGCGCGTTCGCTTTGAAGTACAGCCTTTTTTTTCTTCGGATGCAAGACACTATGTCGCTGCGTCGCAACAGAAGCGAATTGCTCCGCCGTATTTTTATTTTCTTTGCTGGAAGCGACACCAATTGATTCTGCGCCCGCTCCCTCTACCAAATTATGCCTGCTCTCTTTTATATTTAAATAGGTAAAATAAAAGCTCATCTCGTGTTTACGAGCGCACTGGCTTCGTCTCGCTGTTGTGGCTTATGGTTGTGTTGGTTGTGTCTTGTAAACCTCTTGTCCATCTCTTGTGTATCTTGTCTCCTACGAATCAAGTCTTCCTCATCTCTGTTCCTTCTGCTCACGGCGATCGCTCGTTGAGCGGTAGCCTGTTCTCCTTCCCCTCGGCCGTTCTCGTCTCTGTCACCGCCTCTGTCCTCTGTCCTCGTCCTCGTCCTCGTCCTGCTCCTCTGTCAACGGCGTTCGCTCGTCTAGCGTTCGGCCGTCTCTATTCTCCGTTCGTTCAACGACTGCCCGTCCCTGTCCTCTGTCCGGCATCCGTCCGCCCGACGTCCGCCCGTCCCTGTCCGCTGTCTGGCGTTCGCTGGTGTAGCGTTCGGACTGTTTCCTCATCCACGGTGTTCACTCGTCCAGCGTTCGGTCCGATCCTCTGTCCTCGCTCCGGCGCGTGTCGCGACGCATGCAAGCCATCCCGCTCCACTCCCTCCATATCGCTCCACTCCTCCACCTCGTCTTCCTTGTCCAGAGTGATGATGACTCCCCCTAATTCCCTCCGGTTCCCGGTGCGCTTTCTCCTCGCCCTTCCTCACCTTCTCTGCCTCCTCCTTGGCTCTGTTAACGGCGGCCCGTCGCTACTGTTGCCACGAGCTGCTGCGCCACCCCATCCACGGTCTGCTTGACCTCATCTCCCTCCTCCGGTCGTTCATTTCCTGCGCCAATCTCTCCCACTGCACCACCTCCCACTGTCCCTTCCTGAGCAGGTCGTCCTCCATTGCCGAGAACTGCTTCTTCCTCTCCTGCCGCCATAACAGCGGCGAACCTCTCCTCCATCTTCCTCTCGACCCCAGAGATGGCTGCCAGGATCTGCTGCGGCGCCGGTGCGGCTGCGAGGCCGGCGGGCATCAAACCGCGCTCCAGGCCGAGGGGGCCTGATCGGCCCCGGGGTGCCAACCGCCATTCTCTTGCTGCCCTTGGTCAGCGCGACTGGCACCGGGGTCGAGGTCCCCCACCTGGCTGTGGTACGTGTGGGAGTGGTTGGCTTATCCGGCGCCGATATGCCTTCCATTGCTCCCCCGCTCCGGTTGGTCCCCTCGGGCAACCAATCATCTTCCTCCCCATCCATTCCTCCAACCTCCTTGCTTCCCGCCATTTCAGTTGCCTCCTCCAAGGTCTCGGCAGGATTCAGGGTCTGCGCCGTTCCCACCTGCTGTGGGCTGCTTGCTGCCGCTGAGAGAGAGCGAGCGAGTGCGCCCTCATGACTGGCCTTCCGCGCGTGCTGAAGATGTCGTCGGTCGTTGCCGCTGCTCTGGCTGTTGCCGCGCCGGAAGAACTCCTGCGTGCTCTTCTCCTTACCTGCACCCGCGCCTGAACCCCGGTCTTCCGGCTCCCTCCTCTTTCCCCTCCGGCTCCGCCACCTTGTGCTCCAGCTCACTGAGCTCGCTCTGCTCCACCAGCTCCATACGCTCCCCCCTCACCCCCCGTATCTCCCACAAGCTCCCTCATGGGCGAGCTCTCGTTCTGCTCGGGGTTGACAGCCACCACCGGGACCGCCTCGGTCGAACTGGGCTCCTCCAGGCATCGTGATGTCCGTGAAGCTGGAGTGCGCGAAAATTTGTGTAAGACGAAAGACTTGGCGTTTTTAGCGATGCGTTTGCGATGACGGGGTTTGGTAGTGTGGGGCAACCACCAAGATGGAGTTTATTCATTGCGACCTATTAGATCATGGCGAGGCCGAAGGCACGACCCCCACCGCCGCCGTTAGGCGGGGTCCACCAACGACTGCCCCCGAGCATATGGATATAATCATTAGTTAGTTACGAGGCAAACCTCGCTCATAAAAAAAGGGCTTTTGGTAGATAGTGAGCACACGCACTGAGGCCTGCTGGTACCTAAGGGGGGGGCTAAATTGTTAACATCTGCCTGAACAGCTTGTCTTTGCCGTATCTACTAATGGGGTAGATGGAGCAAGGCATACATAGAGAGTACAATTCCCCGATCGGATCCGCATCGCCAAGCCAGCGAGTTTTATCTCCGTATGCAGTACAACCTGCCGTACAGGAGCTACCTATGTACTAGTACAGAGACTTTTCCAACACGCCCCCCCGTCTTCGCCCTCCTTGACACATCACTCTCTTTTCTAGACTGCACCCAGCTTCCTGTTGCTCGTATGCCCCACTTTCCGTTGCCGTTATCGTCACAGACTGACTTTCAGCTCTGGTGTCCAGTGGGCTGGCTGCCAAAAATGTCGTCGATCCCTCCAACTGTCGACGAAATGATCTTCGCGGTCAGCTGGGTCAGCTTCTGTTCCATCTTCGGGAGATATCGCCGCCGCCACCCACCTTTTTGCCGCTGTCGACAGTAGTGATGGCGACCAGATACAGGAAGTAAGTGCTAGAGCCAGCTTGTCTAATTTTGCACTGCTTCGGTAGCGAGCAGAAGGGCAAGCAGCTCAGGCGAAATCAGATTCTTTGATGGTTTCACGTGCCCCGCAAAGCCAGGACGGGAACCCTTAAGCTTTTCGATGACTTTCTCGACAGCCTCGTCTTCATCCTCACTGTCGCTGTCACTACTGTCGACAGCGGCGAACAGATGGGTAGCGGCGGCGGTATCTCCCGAAGATGGAACAGAAGCTGACCCGGCTGACCGCGAGCGTCGACAGTTGGGGGGATCGACGACATTTTTGGCAGCCAGCCCACTGGACACCAGAGCTGAAAGTCAGTCTGTGACGATAACGGCAACGGAAAGCGGGGCATACAGGAAGCCATGTGTCAAGGAGGGCGAAGACGGGAGGACGTGTGTTGGAAAAGTCTATGTACTAGTACATAGGTAGCTCCTGTATGTACGGTAGGTTGCAGTTAGTTACTGCATACGGAGATAAAACTCGCTGGCTTGGCGACGCAGATCCGATCGGGGAATTGTACCTACACCATCTACCTACATACCCAAGCATTGAGTTCGAGTACCATTCTTTGCCAGCTCGTCAGAATAATCCTCAACTCTACTTCCTCGACCAGCTCTCCAGCTTCGTGCCGCGTTAGTTTCCCACCGTCCGCCGAACGCCACACTCATTCCTCCCCTATCTCGTCACTGTCGACACGGGAACCACCGGTCTTTGCCGCTCCTGACGAACTCGGTGTCGCCCACCTACATTTGGTAAGGCTTGCACCGGCTCTCTGTGTTTTCGCCGTCTTCCTGATGACGGCTTGAGACCTGTATCGCCTCTGCTGACGTCACCCAATGCGCCACTCCCACCACTCCCGCCACCGAACTTGATTTCGGGCATGTGAGCCGAAGATCACGAATCGTTAGAAGGCGAGGGACATGCGGAGGATGAGGGATGTGGAAAGATGTACCGGGCTGCGTCGCGCGACAGATGGCCGAGGCAGCCAATTATCGGTCACGAGTGGTCTATGACAGACTCTATGGCGCCGCCATAGCCACAGCCGGTCTGTTGTTCATCACATATCACATATGATCCTCCACTTCCCCCCAACCCACCGCCCGCCGGTACCACACCTCTTCCCCATGGCCACCAGAGTCTACCTCTGGTGGCCGTGGGCACAACCTTCTCGTTCTTCATTGTGTTCATGCTTTAGAATTCCCAGTTTCTTTCGTCTGGAAGTTCTTGTTAGGCGTCGACTCGAACGGGCCACAGGTGTTGAGCATAGCTTTGACCCTACAGAGCATATGTACGACACAGCAGCGGCCCGGTTTTAAGAAACGAATTGTACAGTTTGCCGGCCTCCCCTTTGTCCATCAGTACTAGTAACTAGATACAAAAGTCCCCTCTCCCCTCACCCGACTCGGTAATGCTGAATCTGTGTGCAGTAGCAGCCTAATCGGTCTTGTGGTAGTTGACGTTGTCGTTCCAGCTAACCATCCCGCGCCCTTATTAGCCGCCGGCACCGCTCATCCACCTGTTCCAGGAAGCGAGAGCAACTCACAAAAGGGTCTTGTCGCCGTCACCCCAGAAGAAGTTCTTGGAGCGAATGTTCTGGTACGGGTACTCGGGACGCTCCTCGAGCGGCGGCATGTGGGCCCAGTGCTCCCAGTGCTCCTGGTAGAGGTTGTACGCGTTGATGGAGGTGACGATCAAGCACGGGATTGTAGCGCTGCAACTTTTGTCAGTCCCCCGTGTGTGTGTGTCTGTGTGATGCGGGTGGATATGAGGCGGGGTGGATATGAGGCGGGGTGGAGATGTGGACGGTGGGGAAGGGCTACTAGATGGCGAGTTTACGCCAGAGCTCTGATTATTCCCCACCGTCAGCATGATAGCATAGGTCACGGCGCGGAAGGGGGAGGAAAGTACCAGCTGACTCGGAGGCGTGCTTCTTGACCGCCTCGCGCTCGCGGATGAAGGCATTGCCGTCGGCCTTAGCGTTGGAGGAGGAGGCCATGCGGCGCTGAATGAGTGTGCGCGGTGCGGGCGCGACGCGGGAAAGAACACGGGCAGCAGCGAACATCTTCGTTTGGCTGTCTTCGTTGGCGTGGACGGTTGAGTGGAGACTTGGGCGGAGGTTTGCTCGGAAGTAAGACGAGAAATGGGGTGGAAAATAATGTTATTACCCGACCGCAGCCAAGTGGGAACAAGCGACCACAAAAGCTTACACCCAAATTACCGCTTGTAACGTACCTAGAACACCAGGTAACCGGCCACGACATAGAACCCGAACAGCGTCGATGATCTCAACAACCACTGAAGAAACCTTCTGTATACCTAGGTGACGCCAAAGTGAGTTACTACTAAGACCTCTAATCGCTAACCTAATAACAGAAATCCATCCACCACACCCTACCCTTCCCGTGGTCGTCGGCTATGTACGCAGACTCATCTCCAAAGGCCGGTCAGGTAGGCGAGGATTAGGCCTTACCTGTCTACTTTGACTGCGCAGCCAACTGATTTAATTGAACATTGCCCAGATATCCTTTCCAGGCGTCCATCTCAACCGTCCCTATCCTATCCTAGCGTGCTAAGATCCGGCCCCCATGCCAAGTGCCAGCAACTTTGTCAGGAAAACTTGGTCGGGCAGGCAACCTTTCTAATGGATTATCAAATTACTTCGTGGATGTGGGTGGTGGGGCAAACGTACTAAATTTGACTTCAAAGGGGGTTGCGCTACGTACAAAGTAAGGTATCTATGGCGCTTTAGCGCATGGTATCGTGTAAAATTGCTAGCAGGTAGAAGGACGAATAGAACCAAACAAATGTCCCCCTTGTGTCTATCATGAATCCGACATAATACATGAGAGAAATACTCCGAAGACAGGCCCGCTCCGTCCGTCCTAACCCTGTTCCGTGTGTTGCGAAGTGAGGATCACTCCGACGCTTGTTGTCTGCGTCCTTGATCCTTGGCCATCCATTTTCGTAGCATGCTGCTGTCAACTGTGTGAACGTAGTACTTTCCGCCGGAATCCGTCCAGCTGACCTCTCTGGAGAAGTATAGTCTCTCCACCATGCGTAGGCGATTCACGGGGCTCTCGGCGTTGCGAGTGGTGATGACGTGGTTGGCGGGCACGAACGGCTTGAGACTGAACACGATGGCCCCTTCCTTGAGGTCCAGAAACATATCGAGAAGCTTCTGGTTAAGATCGGGCTCGAACGCAAAATTGTTGACCAGCAGGACATCAGCCCGACGCAGCACAGTGGCGATGTTGCGGTTTTCAAGAAAGGTATCGTGTTCGAGGTGAACCTCGCCATGTGCGAGACCCCACATTCGACAACGAGCGATGAACTCCCTGCGCTGCGCTTCGGCTAGAGCTGCCGGCTTACCCATCTTTTCGCAGCCCCAGGACTCGCAGCCACACTCGAGAGCGGCGTGCATTACCACATTGCCAGTACCACTTCCAAGATCCACAAACACCTTGTCGCTGGTGAGGTTCGCCTCCTTGAACATCTTTGACGTAAGCTTGGGCAGCAATTCACCGTAGACTTCGTTGGTGAACGCTTGGTAGTCCTTGAGCTCGTCAACCCGGAGGGCCACCGTGCGGGCATAGCTCTGACCAAGGATGTGTTCGACCAACGGCGAAGGAATGTATGTCATGGAAGCGATACGTCTCTTGAAGGTCCCGTCGCGCCGAGCCCTCCGCACGAGCTGATTGTAGGCCTTGAGGTTCTCAAAGAACTTGTCGCGATCGCCCTCCTTGAGTCCGCGGCGCATACGGTAGACCAGGGTGCCCGACGCATTCGAGTGAACATCGCGTGCTAGTTCCGGAGGCAGCAGATAGGTGGCGACGAGTTCCATGGATTCGAAGATTTCGACTACGGGGTTGTGTTCGTCGGCGTCGGTATGCTCCACGAGCTGGTAGGCTTCCTGGTCGGCGATGCCCGGGTAGTGGAGGCCCACCCTCAATGAGAAGTCTGTACCCTTTGACTTGAACTCTGGTACTCGTCAGTTGAGCGGGGATATTGTCGCGCGCACGACGAAAAATGTAGGGGGGGGGGGAAAAAAAGCAACGGGGTGAGAAAGAACTATCGCAAACCTCTTCGCCGCGACCAGCTCGGCAAGCCGTCGTTCGCAATTATCTCGCTGTCTTTGAACTGACACCGCTCGAGCGGCTTCCCTGTCTTCGGGTCTCTGGACCGAAAGCTTATCGGATGTACGAACCTTCTCGCCGGGTCGACCACCTGGGCCGCAAGCGGCGATGCGGATCCCATCCTCGACCGCTTTGTCTCCCTCTCGTCCGCGGAGGATTCCTCGTCGCTCGACTCGAGGCGTCCGGGCCGTGAAGGTTCCGGCGGCTTGAGATGCGTCGGCGACGGTCGCTTCAGGTTCGCCCGGGGCCGTATAGACTCGGCGCTGCTACGTTTGGGCGCAGATACGGGCCGGGAGTCCTGGACGGCCAGTGTTACCGTCGACTGCACTCGGCGGGGATGTGGCAGTTTCTTTGAGCGTTCCGACGGAGTCGGTGACGGTCGGTCATCCTTGGGTGCAGTGACGGAGTCCTTTTCAATACTACTCGTGCTGTTTTCGTTCCCTGTCTTGAACACTTTCCCCTGTGGTGCAATGGGTTTTGTGCCGGGTGCCCTCAGCCTGTCGAAGAAGCTGGCGGACATGCCGGTGGTGCGCGACAGATAGGTGTTGGCAGTATACAGACAGCCGTGAGGGGGAAAGGTGCCAGTAAAGCAGCAGTGGAGGGTGGTAGGTGGTGGGAAGTAGTGGTGGTGGCAGTTGGGTATTTGCGTATAGTGAATACCACTGGAATGAGTTGGTTCTCACACGAAAGTGAAGGATCCTGCGACTCAGGCATGCTGCAGGCACAAGGCCTTTGTTGCTATCTGCACAAGGGAGGGATGGCACGAGCCACATTCTCGAGATAAGTGTGGCGTGATGCATTCCGGACCTGCATAGCCGCCTCCTCCTCCTCGAATTCCGCTTCACGAAGACTCCTGCCCTTAATTACATTATGCAGTACATCCCGCGACATAGACGATAGGATTCGTACTTTACTCCCTCGTATTACTAGCCACCATCACTGGGAGAACTCTTCCATGTCCGAAATCACTTCTGATGTTGCTGCCAATATGTGGCGCTTCAAAGCTGGCCGTCAGATTTCCAAAGCTTCCGAGAACCTTCCGGATCAATCGTACGGGAAGGTGCATTATTGGATCCACCGCACGAGAATGTTCATCGCATCCGCCTCACTGGAGGTGCATTGGATCCTCTGTGCGGGAGGGTGCATCAAACGCTCCGCTGGCGGCACCTTGGATATGTGCTTCCGCAAAAGAAAACTCATGGCCTGTCGCAAACTCGCACTGTTAATGCAGAGAGAAACACACCCTCCCCCCTCCCCCTCCCCGGCGCGACCCCACATAGAGAAGAGTAGAAAAATGAAACCCCATCCGATATGAAAGTCGAGAGAGAAAAAGATTATTGATCACAGTAACTGGAAGAGTCAGCATCCATGAAGAACTTCTGGGAACCGGAAAGTATAAAGAAGCCATCAAAGCGGTGAGGAGGAAACCTGGAAACATCAACAAAAGAAAGGTGAAGAACCATAGAGCCCCAATTGTGAAATAAGAACCGGTCATGGATGTATCCAAAAGATGGAGGATACGCCCCTATGAGAAGAGAATTTGAAACTGAAATGAGAAGAAATAATCCACTGGAACAAACTTGAACTCATAGTCATCGTAAAAGGAAGAAACGGGAAGAAAAAAATCCGTTCTGCTAACCCAAGCACAACACGCTTGAGAACTCGACGCACAGAAAGCCCAATCGTATGGAAAGAAACAGTGCATGCAAGGGAAGTACTGGGAGAAAAACAAACGCAAAAAAGCAACAATTATTTTATAGAATCAATCTCTCTGGAAACAACAAGAAATATGAGAAAGGTGTTACGTCTGTCTCCCGCAACAAAGATGGCATAATATCAAGGTCTCTCCGCACTCGGACACAAGCAAACCAACATTCATCAAGCAATGGCACGAGTCCGTGGGAGGTGGACCGACCTCCCTACTGCTGGTAGCCGCCGAAACCGTTGCCGCCGAAACCGCCAGCAGAGTTGCCGCCCCAGCCACCCGGAGTGGCCGGTCCGTTGCCACGGCCGTATCCGCCTGCGCTCTGCGGCATTCCGCCCTGTGGCATACCTCCTTGCGGCATTCCGCCTTGAGGCATACCTCCTTGCGGCATTCCGCCTTGAGGCATTCCGCCTTGCTGCATACCACCCTGTGGCATTCCGCCGTAGGCTTGCTGTTGCTGTTGCGGCGAGAAACCTACGTTACCGTCTTGCCATCGGCCTACGGGGGACGGTCCGACGGGTGATTGGGGTCCGTGTCCTGGAAGAGCGTTAGGTCTACCGATGAGAGCTGTAGGAGGGCCCTGAGGGGTCATCGGCCCACTTCCAAACTGGGGATAGTAGACGGAGGGGGTATTGGGAGCAGGGTATTGCGGGGTCTGGGGTTGGTGGGGAGAATAACCATCGAACTGACCAGTCGGGGGACGATCCTTGCCCCACTGCAAACCGCGTTAGCACATGTTCCGGATCACAAGGTACAGAGAAGAGGAGGCGTCTCGGTTACTTACGCTGCATTTCAACGGCCTCCCGTTCACGTTGTATCCCGACAACTGGCATATGGCGATCGCAGCATTCTCGTGGCTGTCCATCTTGACAAACGCAAAGCCCCTATCCGCCTGGAACCTAGTCTCCACCACGTAACCGAAGTTCTGAAAGAGCGGTACCAGATCGTTTTGAGTGGTGTACGGAGTCAAGTTTCCGACGTAAACGGTGGTTTGCCACTGAGGAGTCTGGGTGACGATCATGTCGTAGCTCTGGACACCATGTGTCGGGAAGTGGTGGTGACCGTAGGGAGTGGTAGGAGTCATGCCCATGGCGGCCATAGCTGCCTGCTGCGAGACCGAAGGCTGGCCCTTCTGGTTGGCCCAGTTGCAGCGGATGGCGCGAGAACCGAGCCATTCGCCGTCCATGGTGCTCAGCGCCTTCTCGGCATCGGCTCTCTCGCGGAAGGCTACGAAGCCGTATCCCCTTGAGCGACCGGTCTTCATGTCCCACATGACACGTGCCTCCGAGACCGAACCGAAGGCGGAGAACGCCTGGGTGAGGATCTCATCGTTGACCTCGTTCGAAAGATCACCGACAAAGATATGGAAATGGTTGCTGGTGTCCTCCTTGTTGGCCTGGTTCGACTGGTACGCCCAATTGACCCTGATTTCCTGCACGAACGCCGTCGAGTCAGAGGGACCGTTGTTTCCTTGCTCACCCTCGGAAGCACTAACCGACTGGTGGACTCGTCGTCCGTTCAAGGTGGCCATGGCACGCTCGGCGGCACCGGGATCATCGTACTCCACAAAGCCATAGTTGTAACCCTTGGCCTAAATTAGAAAGGGTAGATTGAGTATACCGCTACAAGTTCTGTAGGAGCATAGGAGGAAACCGAGGGTTGTGGAAAACTTACATTCTTATCCGGAATAATCTTGACACTCTGAACATGACCGGTCGTTTCAAAGATCTGTTTCAGAATGTCCTCAGTGACCCTGGGATCCAGTCCTCCGACGTAGAGAGCGCGTTTGTTCGGCTCGGGCGCGGCGCGACGGACGAAGCCACCGCCGGAGGTCGGCGAGGTGACACCCGAGACCGACATGGGCGAGGTGATAGCCGTGGGGATCGGGTTCGTGTTCTGCGGGATGATCACCTGCGGGAGGGGAGGGGGTGGCATGTGGCTGCTGGTTCCCGTGTTGTTCTGGCCTGGGGCAGAAGCGGTGGCTTGTTGTTGGCCCGCGACGGCGTTTTGAGCATCAGCAGACATTTTGGACGGAGCACAATGATTCTGTCTGGACTCAACAGAGGACGACTGAGCAAGTTGTGATCGAGTAACTTTTCGTAGACTTTTCTTTTCTTTCTGATCTGTCTTTTGCTTTCTGTTTCTCTCTCTCTCTCTCTCTCCCTCTTTGATTTGAATTCCCGTGGGCGCGGATTCGACTATCTCTGAAGAAAGGAAACGTAGAAAAGAGGACGACGAGCAAAGCGTGAGCTGTATCCAGCCAACAGGAGACAGTCGACCGTGAAAGAGGGATTGGGAGAGTTAAGGCGAAAGTGATGACTATTTCTGTGTAAGAAAGACAAGCTGCAGCTGCAGAAGTGAAGAATTTCCAACCAGAGAGATGACCAGTAGTTTCTTTCCCTCCCCGTTTCTCTTCTCATCCACTTGACCAGAGAGCAAATCCTTCGTGCGTAGCAAGCGAAAGGGATGAAGGAAAGGTTAAGAAAAAGGTGGCAAGGAGATTCCGGATGACGAAGATGGCAACCACTAATTGCAACAGAAATCGTTGTCGACAGAGACGATAAAGGCGACGATGGTGTTGATAAAGGCCGATAAAGCGATGAAGAGTGGTGGAGATAGATGTAATGCCAGCAGCCGGGAAAGTAGATGATGTTTCGAATGAAATAACAAGGACGAAGTCGGAGGAAGAGCTTCTCACACTCTTTCTACCTTCTCACGAGAAGCCGTTCAACATTCCACAATAGGAGACAAATAGAATGACGAGCAAAAGGCGGGAGGATGAGAAACGAGGAAACGGGAACAGAAGAAATAGAAGACGAAGGAGATGAGACGAGGAAAGATACACGAGTGTGGATAGAATCGTGAGGAACGAGGGGAGGAAGAGGAGGAAGAATGGACGGGACGTGGGAATTTGAATGGGCTGGGGGGGGGGGGGGTTGGATAATGTTAGGAAATGCCCATTGGTGGTGTAGGTCGTGGTTGTGGGATGTGGGAGGAGGGGAAGCGAACGTGAGTAGCTTGTAGCGCTCCGCTTCCGCGATAGGCTGCGATATACAGGGATCCACCCATCATGTAACGGATGGTGGCAGACGGACAGAAAGGGAGAAGAGGGGGAGGACGAGGAGATGCAAGAATGGGGATGAATGCCGGGGGGAGGCGAAAGAGCGGATGGAGGACGGGCGGGGTGTTTGACGCGGGCTGTGGCTTTCTGTTCGGCGCGGGGCAATCCACAGTAACTATCTACAGTACTACTTGTCCAGGTGGTTCTTTCACAAAGAAAAGGACACTTCGGTTGAGATAAAAGTGCAATCGAACTTTTCAGGCGGAACCCTGAGCGTCGGCAATTCTGCCAAGGAAAGAGATGATTGGCTACATATTGAGGTGGAAGAGTCGAACTTTTCCAACAGAGTGTAGGTTCGGCAGCGATGTGAATACATAATAAAACAATCTATGGTTTGTACTTGTAGCAGCGATAAGCTGTTTGGTGAGGTGCGATGAGGTGGCGTTGGCTGAGCGACGAAAAATCTGATGCTGGGCGTCAGTTAGTCCAATTCTTTTTGATGGGGCGCCAAGATTGTACTAGCGCACTAGTGTAGCAGCAAAAATGGGGGAGCGCTTTCTGCGTGCCTGCAGGGGTATGGCTCCAACCACAATATCTACAACATGCTCATATCCCTTTGTCCGCCAAATTGTGGAAAGCGCGCCTGACTAACACTGTTGGTGGTATGCAGATACATATCAAAATAATGCAGATCCCCGCTACATATGCCACTTAACCCAGCATTCTCCTCCCTCAGGCCCCAAAGCGCTGCAGCAGGTTGGCATCCAGTACACTTGTACTGCGTCAGCTTTGGAGCTTGCCCGGCCACACTTCCTCTTTTTAAACTCAAATCTAGGGTAGGTCGAGCCCCGCTAAACTAGAGTAAACCGGCTATGTAGTGTCGTCTATTAATCTCTATGGGAGCCCTGATTTATTTATTTTTTGATTAATTAAAATAAACCAATCGAATCCAGCCAATTTTGACCCAACTAAGTCGGGCAAGGGCTAGAAATGGTCCCCAGATGGAGCCGATGCCGACCGCGTGCACTGGCTGAGTTTGATGGATTTCCATTTATCTACATAAGTAACGTAGGTAGTAGCGCAGGAAGTGAATCACTCCTCGAGGTGTGATTCAAGGCTAGCTACTTTAAGCAGTGCTCTGGGCTATCCCATCAGCACCACCAAAACAACAACCACAACTACAACCTGTCCGCGAGCGGGTGTAGACGGATGGTTGAGAATATCTTTGGTTTATTCATCACCCGTGTGCAGCCTTTATCGACTAGAGAGTGGGAGAACACTGGGCGATAGTCTCGAGTGAATGCCAGCCGAACCATTTCTGACATGGAGACAAAGAAAGCCACTATCAATAGAGAGGAACTTCGCAGTGCTAGTAACGGGGTAACCTAGCTTAGCGGCGACTCAGCGCTCACAGATTACACGGAAAGAATTCTACAGCAAGCCAGCGCCACGGTGACTCTGTGACTCCGTGGCAAGACAACTATGGAGAGGGATAATATACAACTTTGATCTATTGTCCTCGACACTACAGGCCATATGCACTCCTCCTCGCCGTATCAACCCCCGTGGGGCTCCCACCCTTTCCTATACCGTCCGAAAAACAAAATAACACAATGGGAAGAGGATATATAAACGACGACCGTTCAAAGGTGACTCGCGACAAACAGTCTTCCTCCGGCGACCAGGATCCAGGTGGTTTAAGTACATTGTGGTGGAGGGAAGACGTGGTGGAAAGGAAATAACAGTAAAGGAGGTAGTGCAATACCAATACCTTCAGTGTCGTCGATGCAGTTCCCCTCCATACTTGGAGCCCGTCCCGGTGGGTGACTTCCCGCACATGAAAAATCACTCGGCCCTAATCCGCAGATAGATTGAGCATCACTGCCCGCCGCCCGTGGTCAACCTGTGCCTTAGAGGTGTTAGCCCCGTGCTGGGTGTTAGACGCGAAGGGATTGTGCACTCGCTACTACAGTACATTAAAGAAATACTCACAAATGAGAGAATAGAATAAGTCCATCAAAAAGCCCCCAGAACTACTATCTACCGTACTGTATTCAATGATTTCTTGGTTGTGAGGAGGGAGGGAAACGCTGATCACTGTAGCTGACAGATCAATACTTGCTTATATAGATACTGTATACCTTTCCGATCCCTTGCCTGGCATCCAGCCGACATATTAGGGTGGCATCTTTAGCCTCAGTTAGTGAGGATAGCACAATAACCATCAGGAAGGCCCTTGTTACAGCTCAGGAACTACAGACCAGCATCAAGGACGGTTTCCGCCACCCAGAGAAGGGAATCTAGTTCTACTACATCAAACGGCTCTCGGTAATCGTTATAACAAACTGGAAGCTCGATGGGAAAAGCCATTTAAACTGGGTGATGTTTCTCAACTGCCGAAGCGGCCAGCGTTACGACTTAAGGACTGGCTGGTTGGTGGAAACCAAACCGCCATTCCTAAAGGATCGAATTCGCTCTTCGGACGGACTGCGGACGGGAAACGGATAGCTTGTATGTACATCGTCATGATCTATATAGGTCGCATGCGATCAATGAATAAACAAAAAACGAAAACAAAGGATCGAATTCACCTGGACGGCATATGGGTTCATATCTCACAGAACTGATCTCCGGACAAAGAAGCTGTGGCAGCGAGTATGGTGGAGTGTGCACTGGGGTGTTGGAAAGGCGGGAGATCTGAGTGAGATCTGGTTGGTACAAGAGAATCGGTGGATTTGCACAGTTTGATGGGTTCGGATATGTCTCTTTGTTATGTCAGCTGACGAGCAGGACCCTCCGTCTTAAAAAAAAATGAGGGGCTAATGGAGCGCAAGTGGCAAAAGTAATGAAGTAACGGGGGTTAATGTTTACTTGGGAGGGGGTTAGTGCAAATGTGGGTCAGAAGGGTCACGGTTCTGGTCACAATTCGCAACCGCTGTCCCCACCACTTCCCTCTCCTCGTATTTCTCGTGTCTAGACTTCAATAGTATTACGACCTGCTGCCTCAGACTTTACGGTAATTTGACATCCATATCTACCTTTCAGTAGTACATTGATATCAACTCCATGGTCGGAGCTGTATCAACCGCGCCAAGCGGCGCTAGTATTAGCTGCTAGCCTCAGCCTTATACTATTTACTGACACATTCGACCAGCATACATCCTCTCTATAGATATAGGTACGTACTCTACAGGACAAGCATCAAACTCCCACAATGCACTATATCATACACAAAAACTAGTCCATTCAATCTCAAAGCCAGCGGGAAGTGACCAAAACCCAAGTAAAAACATGTATACCACACCGAATTACACAGAAAGAAAGAAATAGAAAGAACACATCAACTCCTAAGAAACATGGACGGAACAGAAAAGCACGTAGTCTTCCCCCATTTGCCATTCCGCTCCTCTCTGGAAAAACAACCGAAAAAAAACACCAAGACGATCTGATATCATTCTAAAGGAAGATCGTGGTATAAGAAAAACATAATAAGGTCGGTCTGTTGTGAAGTTTTGTGGTTGGGAACGGCTCTGGTGGCGAAGCAAAATGTAGGTGGCTACAAGACGAGGGAACTTACTGCATCAGCTCTTCCCAGCTAACGAGAAGTCCTCGTCAAGCAAGCAGTTGGTGTCAGATGAGAACTATTCATTCGGACGTGGACGTTTTGCTGGATGCGGGTTGTCGTTCCACTGGCCCTGAACACCACCGCCTCCTTGGGGTCCTCCGGGGAAGAAAGCCGGGTTGAAGTGAGGAGACGGGAAGCCGCCGGGACCTAAGAATTTCCCACGTCAGTAGGGATCGGTTACAGGAGAGTAATGATTGGGAACTCACCGGCCATTCCACCCATTCCAAAACCAACCATACCGCCCATCGGGTTGAAACCACCATCCATATTTCCGGCGGCCATTCCCATGCCTCCCATTCCCATGCCTCCGCCCATCATGCCGCCTGGGCCCATGCCGCCCCTTCCTCTCATAGCCGGACCACCACGCATAGGCATCATACCGCCACGACCCTGGAAACCACCCTGGAAGTTTCCACCGCCGAATTGTTGCATCGGCATGGTGGGTCCTCCGAATCCAGCACCCATTGGCGACTGGAACGTTGGTTGTGGAGATCCCTGCGGCCCACCGACAGGACCACCGAATCCACCGCGGCCCATGAACGGAGCACCACCCATGCCACCGCCGCGTCCAGGGAAGCCGCCACGACCCCGGAAACCGCCAGCCATGTTCATTCCCGCACCTGCACCGACAAGGGGACTGCCAACATTGGCAGGAGGGCCTCCACCACCGATGTGGCCACCACGATCGGCACCACCTGCAGCACCTCGGCCTGCCTGAATATCGCGTGGACGGTCGCGCTGGGGCGCTTCCTTGGGAAGCGTGCGAAACGGGTTCGAGCTAGGGCTGGTGTAACTAACGCTGTGCCGCTTGCCCATGTACGTTGGCTGGGTTGAGCCAGCTTCGACCTTTGCCTTGACAACCGCAGCAGCTTGGGGGGAGGCGAACTCGACGAAAGCCACCCTATGATCGCAAACGGTTAGCTCACGTGCGCAAACCCAGGCTCATTAACACAACTATCAGCGCCAATAGCGGCTGCCACTCACCCCTTAGACTTGCCGTTCACCTTGTGCTCGCTGAAGGTGATATCTTTAAGCTCGTCTTCACAGCCACACTCGTTGACCCAGCCACGAATGTCGTCGTCGGTAGTCCACCAGTGAAGATCGGCAATGTAGAGCGCGCTGGTAGCATTAGGATCAGAGGGCCTGTCGTCAAGCTTTCTCTTCTGCCTGACGAGGACCAGCGAGTTGGACGGCCCATCCTTCACGTTCTGGGTGTGTGCTGAGTTATCTCCGTCGGGGGCTGCCGAACCCATGTTGGTATCCTCCTGATCGTCCGCCTTTCCGTCGCCCTTGCATTCGGCAAGGTACTGGCCATCATCTGAGGTTTCTTCCTTCTTGAAGGTCGTGGTGGTGGTGGGCTCATCCGGATTGAGATCCCCGTAGATGTCGATATCGAATTCGTCGGCCATTTTGCAGATGCGAGTATGCGTATCACGGAAAGGCTTGCGTGCTCGTGCTTTCAGTGAAGTCTGTTTTCAGTTCTCTTTTGACCCTCCCAACAAATCTGCTGCTCACAAGCTTTTTGTTCCACGACTTGCTTACAGGAATCTGTACATCAGGCATCGCAAATCAGCGTCCAACAAGACGGGAAAGATAAGGGAGGCAGTGGAGAGTGAAGGAACAGGAATGAACCGTGCGGTGTAAAAGCCAGACTAAAAAGACAAGCGGCGGGAGGGAGAGGAAAGCGCAGAGAAGCACAAAGAAAAAAAACCCTCGAAAGTGCAGCAACGCATGGAAGAGATGAACGTGTTCGCACCCCACGACACGAACCCAGGTAGATTTAACAGTACAGGAGGGTGGAAGATACGTACACTGCCTCCAGCAAAGGGCTCCCTGACACGGCCTCTTCTCTTCTCGTCGGACTGACAGGATTTGCGCTCTTCTCTCCCAAATAGACAAAAAGTAAAAGGAACTGATTGATCTTTTGGCTTCAATTGGCTCCTGTTCTTCTCCTCAACCCCAAAGTGAAAGAAAACAGGAGCGACTTCCTTTTCCTAAGCTGTACGCGTACAGATTTCTCTTCCTACCAAAACAGGGGTCGTGTGAAGAACAATGAACCAAGAGAAAAAGTAAAAAGTAAGGTTGCTTGCGATGCGTCGGAAGGTGTTAAAGGAAGCCCGAGTGCGTTTAATGGAGTGATGGACGAACGCGACTGGTAGACTAGAAGATATAACTAAGGGAATGGGTATCTAAGCGATGAAAGGGGATGGAAGAGTCGATGGGTAGAAACAAATTGAAGATGTGTCGACTTGACGCGGAGACTGCCGACTCGGAGATGGGTCGGCTGGAAGACACGTTGAGTAGCGAGGTGGTAGTGGTTGGAAGGAAACCGTCGTTGTAAAGAAGTGGATCAGGCCGTGTAAATACGTAGCAACGGTTGCACGGCTAGGTGCAAGCGTTCGTCAGTGGGGTGGCAGGGATGGCCGAGGGAGGTATCACGACTACGCAGGTGCAACGAATTGCTTATACTGGTTGGCCACACAATGTACGTTTGCAGGAAATTAAAGTCGTACGTAGTAAAGTTACATTCAAAACGCAGCCCTCCAGCTAGATATGTAGCAACCAGATCAGTTTGCAGTGTAAATCTAAAATCAACAGATTTGTCATCGGGATCAATTCGGACGATAAACAGTCGCGCTAAGTCATTAGGACAGATTAAGAAGATTGCTCCATTCTTCATCAAAAACACACTCACAGTGCAAACGCGCCGCAGTTCACTCCGCACACGAAGTCCCAACATTTCACCGAGTAAAGCAATCTACAGAATACAAGAAACGAAGAGAAAAAGCAGTCGATAGGAAAATTCTGCTCCATTCGCATGAGGTAAAAAGACATTATCGGAGTCGTTCAGCAAACTACCCGAGACCCGGTTCATCTAGTAAGGCTTTCCCATGCACTCTATGAATACAAGTCATCGTCCTCAGCTGCCGATCCAAACCCACTGGAGCCGGAACCGGCAGGAGCTCCTCCGACCTCCTCGGCGGTAGGGAAGCGGAACGAAGTCATGCCGCCAGCCTGCTTCATGCTCTGTGCGAAAGCTTCGTAACGACGGATCTCAACATCAGACACCGACCGTCTGGCAGAAGCCATAGCCTCCTCGAAGTGGGCCTTGGTGAGTTCTGGCACGGGGTCTTCGTATTCCTCCATGCCAACGTCTTCGGCGAGCTCCCTCTCCTTCTGAGCCTCGATCTCGGCGCCGATCGCCTGTTTGATTGCAATCTTGGTAGCTCGCTGAGTGATGAAGCCAAGATCAGCACCAGAGAATCCGTGGGTCTTGGACGCGATGTAATGAAGGTCGACATCAGCGGCGACAGGAGTGTTCCTGAGCTGAGCCTTGAGGATGTCCGCGCGGGAAGACTCGTCGGGAAGAGGAACGTAAACCAACGTGTCGAGACGTCCAGGTCGGCAAAGAGCAGCATCCAGCTGAGGAATGTATTAGCATATTGTAATATCGTAGAGAAAAAACGAGGTTGGAAGCTCACCTGTTCGGGTCTGTTGGTAGCACCGATGACGAACACATTCTTCTTCGCTCCCATACCGTCCAACTCGGTCAAAAGCTGGTTGACAACACGGTCGCTGGCACCACCGGCATCTCCGACAGAGCCACCGCGGCTCTTGGCAATAGAATCCAACTCGTCCAGGAAGACGACGCAAGGCGCAGCAGCGCGCGCTTTGTCGAATATATCGCGGATGTTGCTCTCGGACTCTCCAAACCACATCGATAGCAACTCAGGACCCTTGATGGAAATGAAGTTGGCCGCACACTCGTTGGCGACAGCCTTGGCAAGCAAAGTCTTACCGGTTCCAGGAGGCCCATAAAAGAGGACGCCACGTGATGGCGACATGCCAAACTTGAGAAATTTCTCGGGATGCTCGACAGGATACTGCACGGACTCGATGAGCTCGCGCTTGACGCCCTCCAGACCACCGATGTCGTCCCAGCGAACGTTGGGAACCTCGACAACAGCAACCTCGCGGAGAGCAGAGGGATTGCTAGCACCAAGGGCGAAGCGGAAGTTGTCCATGGTCACACCCAAAGCATCCAAAACCTCAGCATCGATAGTGTCCTCGTCAAGATCGATTAAGTCCATCTTCTCACGGATTTGCTGCATGGCAGCCTCCGAACACAGGGCAGCAACATCGGAACCGACGTAACCGTGGGTCTCTGCGGCAATCGCCTCGAGATCGACACCATCGGCCAACTTCATGTTCTTGGTGTGGATCTGAAGGATCTCAAGACGTCCGGTTGGGTCGGGAATGCCAATGTCGACTTCACGATCGAAACGCCCGAATCGACGAAGAGCGGGGTCGATGGAGTTGGGTCTGTTAGTTGCAGCCATTACGACGATGTTAGAGCGCGCCTTCATTCCATCCATCAGAGTAAGAAGCTGGGAAACAACTCGTCGCTCAACCTCTCCGTTGGTCTTATCACGCTTGGGGGCGATTGAATCGATTTCATCGATGAAGATGATAGCAGGAGAGTTTTTCTCCGCCTCCTCGAAAGCTTTTCGCAAGTTGGACTCGGATTCTCCAGCCATCTTACTCATAATTTCGGGTCCGTTAATCAGGAAGAAAAAGGCTCCAGTCTCGTTGGCAACGGCGCGGGCCATCAGTGTCTTACCGGTACCGGGGGGTCCGTACTGCAAGAAGACTATTAGGCATGCACCGACACGGTTTTGGTGCTTCCGAAATTAACTTACCAAGAGAATGCCCCTCGGAGGCTTGATTCCGATGCTCTTGAACAGCTGAGGATGCCTTAGAGGAAGCTCAACCAACTCCCGAATCTGCGCCATCTGCTTTCTGCAGCCACCGATATCGTCGTATCCAACTTCGTTCAAGTTCCCTTCCTCGTCCTCACGGTTCAGTGGTTCACCCTCACAGTGGATGACGGTGTCCTGCGCCACAATGCCGTAATCCGGGGGATCCAGTTCGACGACCTTAAATTCCACCTGTCGCATGCCTCCACGGACTGTGAACAAGTCTCCCATCCGTACTGGGCGGTAGGCCTCCAAAAAGTATGGCTTCAGGTAGACATCGAAGAGAGAACCTGTAAGACCCTCGACAGTATCCGCGATAGGAAGCACGGCAATGCGTTTGGCCTGCAAACGGGAGATTAGAGCATTCTGGAAAGGATCCAATACACTGTGGTAACATACGTATTTGATGTCCGAGCACGGATAGACGGTGATAACATCACCACTAAGAAATCTCTGTTAGCGTTCGCAGTCTCGAGTGGGAGGAATGATGCCACCAACAGCCTAACACGCAAATTGGAGCGGACAGTTCGGTTGATACGGGCACTGCCATCATCAAGTTCCTCATCGGCGAGCACAATCAAGACCGTATCCTTTCTCTTCTTGCCCTTGACGAGAACAGTGTCACCGCGGAAGAGCTGGAGGGTCTCCATGGTGTTGTTCGAGAGGGCGATGATACCTACACAAGCCGATCAGTTCCAAATCCCAGCATATCACTTCAATTCGTGAAGACGCACTGTTGTCATCGTTGAGCGAGTCGGTAACAGTCAAGCTATTGGGCTTCTTCTTCTTCTTCAGGATGGCCGTGGCGGTTTCATCGACCTGGAGGCACCGGCGGGGTTAGTTCTCTCGACACAACCGACGGGGCAGCGCAGAGCTCAAGCATTAGCGATATAGCTTACCTCCTTGTGAATAGCACCTGAAGAATCACTATCATGATAAAAGAATCCGTTAGTTGATGGCTTGAGGAGGAAACAGAGCTGATTGCAAACAGCGGGACAACGTGGGCAAATTCAACTTACGCCAACTGCTTGTGCTCGTCCGACATTGTGGATTTTCTTCCGATGTATTTCTGAAGATAGCGGTGTTATTGCCAAAGAAGAAGTTCGATGGGAGATGTTGATGGGAAGGTGATGATGGGTGGGTGAAGTTGGAGAGAAGGATGAACGGGAGAGGTGGTGTTGGATGGGTTTGTAGCTCAGTCTCGGGTCGGGTTACGAACGGAGTGCGAGTGCCAAGACACGCAGAGAAGGCTGTGAGTATGTATATGTAGTTTGCGGCTTAGAAAGCAGAGTAAGTTCCACTGACAGCGATCGCGAACTTTCGACGGAATTCTGGAGCTGCACGAGATCGGAGGTGAGACAAGATTGTGGTTGTGACACTTTTATAAAGCAATATGTAGATACATCCTGTGCAGGATACCGAGCTACCTCACTCCACCGCTCGCCTGTGTATAAGTCCACCCTGCTGACTAACCCCTCTGACCCACCTCGGCGCTACATATCTCTTCTGAAAACCATTACCGCCGCCTTTACTGTACTTACCGCTTCGGGGCTCGGGTCCGATAACACAGGACCGCGCTGCAAGTGTCAACGAACATTAAGTAAGCATGACATCCACTTCCATGACACGCAGAGCACCATCTAGATAGCTAGAGTAGGTACATAACTGTATTTCTGGGCTTCTTGATGTGCAAGTTTCCCTTCAGCACGGTAAAAAAAAAGTAGCAAGCGTGTGCAAATTCACAAGTTACATAACCATCGACTGCAGAGATAGATTACCTTCCCTCGGAATCCATTTGATTCAGAAATGACAAAACTTCCAGGTTGCGACGATGGAGTCTTTCATTGTAAGGAATCTCAACTCGTGGCAGGCACTAAAAGCAATGGAGCGAAGTTCAAAGGACCATGGGACCATCAAAGAGGCCACACAATGTCCTACTACTACTTTCGCGAAAGCGGAAACCTCACTATTACTGTAGACCACTTCGCAAAAAAAAACACTGAAACAATCCGTGAGCAAAATCTGACCAAAGTAAAATGTATCTTATCGTAAACACCAAAACCCAAGCCGTCTAAAAGTACTTATTTCCCCAAAAGTACTATAAAAGGGCCGCCCTACGCGCAGAGATACCACTTGATCATCCAGAGGGTAGCCACAAAGGACATCATCAAAAGAAGCTTGTGGTTGGCAAAACGGTGGGTGGGGTCGGCCTGATCCAACTGAGCAGCCGGGATGGTAGAAGATTTGCAGATCTCGTCGAGCTCTCGGATAAGACGCTCGTTCATCTGGTAGATAGCCCTGGATTCCTCAATGATTTCTTCCGGGTTGTCAGTAAGACCCAGAAGTCCGGGAAGGAGAAACAAACCGGTCTTCTCCACTTCGTTCAAACTTTCTTCGGCTATCTGCATCGCCTCCTTGAACTTGATTCTGAGGGTTTCCTCCTTGCCGGCATCCGTAGGAAAGATGAACATGTTCACAGAAAATGCCTTGGCTTCATCGTAGTCTCCCGCCGGTGCCTTGATGGGAAAGAAGTTCTTGGCCATAAGAATCTGCCTGAGCAGCATCTTTCCGCCGGCAAAGAGGGCCATGTAGTAGTTGTGAGCGTAAGCAATCACGAGGTGCGGCTTTTCACGAAGCCTCTCCTCGATATGGCTTACAAACTCAGCGCGCATGGATCCTGTTTTGGCTAGAGCGGTAGGATTGAACTCATCGGGTCCGTAGAGGTAAGTCAAGTCCGACGCGATGGCCGAAGCACGAGTAAGACGGGGATCAGCGATCGCCTGAAGAGCGGTGTAGACATGCGGTTCGACAAAAGCCGGGTTGGCGAGGAGGTGAGCCCAGCTCCTCTCGAAAGCAGAGTAGATGTGGTAGAAGGACAGGATTCCTTCGCGATAGTGCTTGTAGTCGCGAAGGCCTAGCACCAAACGCTGGACGATCAGGTGGTTTACGATGTCATGGAGGTCCCTGGAGAGTGACGGTTACCGCAGAGATCTTTACGGTGGGGAGCTGTGAGGTTACCTGGTAGCCGTATTGATCGCCTGCGAGAGGTTCTGAGGTTTCTCCGGAAAGACCTCGGCGATCCGATGCTTCTCTGCTTCAGTTCCTGAAGACATGGCTGCGACTAGCTACTGCGACAGGATGTCGGTGATGTCTCAGCGTTGTGATGTAGTGTTGAGAAGCAGAGGAGTTTGTCGGGAGACCGTACTGTGGTATGAGATCGAGGGGAGGAGGGAGGGGTGATGGAACTGGGAAGTGAAGAGGACGGATGGTAGGAAGATGGAATAGGGGGAGGGAATGATTGCGAGTGAGCGAGGAAGCGGGAAGGCGACGAGTACTGTGTCATATTTGATGTCGCGGCTCGAATTGAAGTGTGTGCGTTCCTTTTGGGCACGTGGATACAACACGGTTCAGGATTCCTGGACACGAGACTTGTCACAGCTCAGACGATAGTACATACCATGGAAATAGCCAACCAGATAGATCAGGAATCTGCCTGTATATAAAGCGGTCTTTTGCTCGCAAAGATCCCGACCTTCCACGCGCGCAGATAGCAGGCAGATGGTTCGATACTTACCAAAGTATGTTGCTCATGAAGCTCACGATACGATATCATGCTAGTTAGTCACCATCGCTCCTAATAATAGCTGCCAGGTATGCACTCTAGATATACAAATAGGTCCGGCTTCTTTACACCTTCGCGAGCTCACCAGTCCGCACAGCATCGATATCACTCCAGAGCTGCAGAGTTGATTGCTTCGGTTAGGGTCATGCAATTCAACCCCGGGATGTCTAACTACAGGTCAGGCACCCCAAGATTCTCTGCATAGTTAGATAGAATGTACATGTGGAGCCGATTGGTCAGGCTGACTGAGTCATTATCTGATCTTCGCGACATGAGCGATAGATAGCGGATCGAGATGATCAGAAGACCAACAAACCAGGAGACAAGGCCCCGTTCGCGGCGCGGCAGATAGGCCAGTACCTTGATAACACTCACCTATCCACGTCTACTATGCCAGAAGATACGTTCAGTCCCAAGACGCCGCCTTGTCGGACATCTTCTCCGTTGGAGATCGCGCCGGTGGCAAGAAGCTACAGGGGGCGCCAGAAGCCCAAGACCCGACGACCTGAGCGAAGGCGGGCCTAGTTTCGAAAAAACCCAAGCTAAAAAGAACAACCAGCACGGGATCCCGCCAAGCCAATGCTGCGAACCTGGACGGCTAGTGCACCCCACTCGCGGGCCGTATCTAGCCGTCCAACACGCCCTAGACCAGTAGCCCCTCTCACACTCCAGGACGTCTGGTTAAAGTGGCTTTCACGACGCCAATCGTCCTGCAGAAGTGGTGATGGGCGGGCTTCGATAGAGATTTGGTAAAGCCATCGGCCAGCATCTCAGCAGTGGGAACATATGCCACCTCAACCTTTGCTTCTCGAACCTGATCCGCTGCCAAGAACTCGGTGCCGATGTGGGTACATAGCATACCGCTGTACATATACCTATGCCGTTCCTCAGTGACGTGACATGGTCACCATGCAGGACAAGCGGACTGGTTTCCGCCATTTCCATTTCGTGAAGAAGGCGTGCGGCCTCGAGTAGCGGATGCGGCCAGTCTGAAGGCGTGTCATATAGTCAGCATTCCGCATCGGTATGTAGTCGCCTGGGCACCGATTTCTGTTTGCGCGAGCGCCTTTCCACAGCACCACCATGGGCTCTTTTTTTTTTGTTCATTCATTACTCGCATGCGACCTTATGAGATCATGGCGAGATTATGTACAGTCCGTTTCCTGTCCGAGCACCACCATAGGTGATGAAACCGGAAGTTGAGTTGAAATCGTCTCTACAGCGGCCAGCATAGTCCGCATCGCTATAGACTCCAGGTGAGATAGCGCTTCCCCGATACAGCTTCCAGTCCCTGGTTCCTTTCAAGTATCTAGCGTAGGAGACGGGATACATAGCAGATACATATGTACTTGGAGGGATCATGGCTAAACCGGCCAAGGACCAACTGCATAAGAAATAGAGTAGATACTCTACATATCGCTCTGGTCTACCAGTCATTAAGTATGTAGATATGTATGTATGTAGAGTAGGGTACATGACACACCCAGGATACGCTATACTGTATAGGAGAGGGCCTTGTCGCAAGGTTCTGTGCGCCTGAGGGGACGGACCTTCGCATCCAAAGGAGTTGAAACTGGATTCGCTTCAGTCTGGATGTACTGTCATAAGCGTGTGTGTACCCGACAGAAGAATGTCGTCGACAGAGATGGAAAGAGTGACGGCTGTTTCTCACTGGCATCGAGTCTGCTGACAGCGATTCCAGGCGAAGAATGTGGTACCATTTGTAGAGCAGGGTGATTGCTTCAGTCCGTATAAGAACGGAGAAGCTTCCACATGGGTTTGTGGTCTCCCACCAGTGGCGGCTGTACATAGCAGCTGCGCATAGCCAGGCGGTGGGCGCACATATGCAGATGTCTCTATGTAGAAGGATTCCCGGCTGGTTCACGTTATTTGATCTCAGCGGGGCGTATGACCCCATTGTTGGGAAAAAAATCTCGCATTCGACGACACGGCATCTGGCGGACTCGAACAATTTCCTGCATCTGCTGGATACCACCGACGGATAGTCGACCTGCGTTCGTACTCAGGATATCCTTGACGAGACTTGGATGATACCGTGAGGTCCGCAATCGTTGCGCCGCGGTCGCACGGGCGGGCGGCTGCGTAACTGCTTGACATCTGCGCAAGAAACAGTGCGCGTGCTGAAAACAGAGGGAAGAGAGGATTGCCGACGACACTTAGCCAACGCCCATGCCGAAACAGACGGCCTAGCTAGGATTCGGGAATAAAGGGATTAGCAGGCAGCTATCCAGGTCGGCGCGGTTCGTGTCCAGTCCGAGTTTCATCGGCCGCAAGTAGGTAACATCCGGCCGAGTGGTTGCCCCAAGAATTCGCGAGTTCGGAAGAGTCTACATAGACAGTGATACAAAACCAATGGCTTGGAAGGCCTGAGGCAGCGCCATCAAGGGTACTCGATAGCAAACCCCTGATCAGCGGAACAAAAGGACTTGCGCTGACAAAGAGCTTGGTGAGGGAAACCCTTTGGTAAGCCGGTGCTGAATTCCTAAAGTCCTGATGACATTCCTGAAGAAGTGCTACTGCCATGGAGCATTCCTGAGGAAGCGCTTCTTCACGGAGGGATCAAACGACCAACGGATTCCCATGTAAAAGGATGTAAGCCGGTGGCTTCGGCGAGCAGAGTCTTACAAGAAGCGCTTCGCCATGAAGAAACCGGGGCAATAGCTCCTTACCAGACATCGCCCCAAAAACATCGAACCGATAGGGTTTTGCTCTTTTGCTCTCTCATTCTTTACGGCGTAAACCACCGAACGCCGAACGTCGCCGAGAGCGCCCGCCGCATCCGAAGTTGACGCCAGTCATCCGCCAGACATCAGCTGAGCACTCGAGCCGAGGCCAGACAATTAGCCGCCGAACGGCCAAGTTGACAAGCGTGTGAACCAATACTTATGCCATTCTCGTTGAGCGCCCAAGCCGTCGTCGAAGCGCTGGACTAAATAACGAAGAACCTGACTCGTTCGATATTACCTGACACCGACGTTCACCGGAAGTCCCAGTCTCACACTGATGCCAAGATCTTTGTGGGCGACATACAACAGTGTATACCGGGAAAGCTCAATCAAGGCGACTTTACGCTGGCGGGCTTCGGGAAGTGGAGGGTGCAGGTCTGACGGGCTTCGGGGATTCCTTCCAACCACCAACAAGCGTGCCGTTCCCCGGCGGACCACGACTCCCGTATCCTTACGGATCCCACTGTGAATGTACCCAGTACATCGCCAACCTTACAGAATAGCTTCAGCTGAGAAAGAGCAATTCAAAGCACAGCTCAAGAAGCTTCTCGCCAATGGGTGGGTAACGGATTCTCATTCTTGATGCGCAGCACCCGTGATCTTTGTGAAGAAGCTGGACACGATACTGTGGATGTGTGCCGACTACCGTGGCTTAAGCAACATCATGGTCAAGGGCCGATGCCCTTGCCCTATATGGATGACCCTCTCGACAAACTTCAGGGAGGATGAATTTCCACCAGGTTGGACTTCGCAAGTAGCTTCCACCAGGGGTCTCAACAGACCGGCCGGGCCAGTCCTGGCCTCGGACTGGATTGGCCTGCGAAAGGCAGTCCACGGTGGTGCACGGCCCGCAGGCCAACGAGCTTTTTTGGAGCCGGACTGGTTTTTTTTTTGGTTTTGTCATTAATCGTATGCGAACTATCTAGATCATGGCGATGTACACACACCAGTTCCAGTCCCTGGCCAACCCCGACCTCGATCGGTCTGCAGGCAGCTCGTTGTGGCTCCTGATCTGTCCCACCGATAATATCTACTCTACTGAGTACTACCCACCCTCTCTCCTAATCCAACTCCGACCCGGACTAAACTCCTCCACCTCCCGTCAATGCCCCTCCGCCCTCTCTTCCCGTTCCCAAGTCTCCTGCTCAGACACCTCGCTCTGGATGCCCTTTTCAGCTGGAGTCGGGGCTAGCCTCCCCACATCGGTGGTGGCGTGGCTACACCGTTCGTCGGCGGAGAGGTCCCGGATCTTGAATCGATCCTTGCCCACTGCCGCCCACGGAACCTTCTGCTGGTGCTTCCACTGCGGACAGTTCTTGGAAAGATGTTCTCGCCTTTGGGTCTTGTACTAGTACTTGCACCACCAGCACTTGGCGGTGGGCTGGTTCTTCGCCCACTTGAGGTATTGGCCGGTGAGGCAGCGGCCTGTCTTCGGCTGGTAAAAACTCGATACAATCTACTTGCTAGCCATGGCCGAAACCGAGTCTGGTTTCTGACGAAGATTCCCCTGTCGGCAATATCGGTATTTCTTCCCGGTGATCCGGGATCCCGCCCATGCCTTGGCTTCCCGCCATTTCTGATATCTCCCGCTTGAGATGTGCATCATATGCGAGCGATCTGGGTAAGGGCATTGCTCCAGCTTCTGTAGCTCAGCTACTCTACTTCATGAGAGTTAGGCCTATCTGCCGCCAGATTGGCCCACTCGTCTGCTTTCTCGTTCCCAGGCGCTTCCTTGTGGGCAGGGCGTCACCAGATCTCGATCACAATCGCTGGCTCCCTTCGGTTCCGGAAACGAGCACCGGTAGTTCGCCCGCGAACACCGCTTCATAGCACCCTAGTAGTACTCAATATAGTTGAGCTCGCAGTGAAATTTTGGATAGAACATGACTTTGTGGCTAGTAGAGTTGATGGCAATCTCAAGCATGGAACTGCTCCTCGAGGAAATCTGGTTGCGCCTCGAGGATCCGAAGGTGACTGCAGTCTTTGCCAATATCGCATCGGTCCACTTATACGACCGCAGTAATCAGCCTTCCAGCGAACCAAGAGACAATAATTGTGAGGCTGGTGGGGTTATCACCAGTTTCTGGCGGCGTTTGCGGGGATTATTTTGCGGGGTCATATGCGAGCACTCGTGATTTGTTACCAGAATGGACAATTTGTAGTTTTGTCAAGCCTTGACCCGTCTAAGTGACCGGCGGCTCTGGCACTGCGTGCGACAACATGTGGATTCTGAGCCTACTGTGTAGTCGTGAGGGGGTAAAAATTGTGGTGCTATCATATCGGTTGCGATATAGTATCAATAGATAGGGTCAAAATATGTGGATTCTAGGTCCTGATACGATAGCAATATGCGTTAAGCGGGAAGCAACGCTTTTTTTTACCCCCTTGAATTATACACTCACAAACAAAGCCCAGCCTAAGGCCCTGTTCGGCTCGCACCGTATTTCGTGGCTATCTAGGTATGTACACACCACAAAACCGAGAAACCGCGAGGTCGCAAAACTAATGCTTTTAGAGTGATCTAGTAGTTTTGTAACCCTTCTCCTCGCCAAGACTATCAGATCCAACCTAATCCCACGTGCCCTTCTGTGCCACAGGCACGGTGGCTCCGCCACAACGGTATCACTGGATAGCAGGGTCAGGAATCACACTCTTTGTCCCCCACCTTTAGTCTCCCGCCCACATCGCGCTATATTTTCAGTGGGAGACACATCTAGATGTTAGTGTCGAAGTGAAAACTCAATATCCAGCGCAGTTAAACTTCAGGCCACTGGGCTGGTGCATGCGATACCGCTTATTCGGCCGGGGGCAGAATCCCCAGGAATGAAAAGCCTCCCGGATTCCAATCACTCAGCTAGCTTTGCTGCCGTCGCCTTAGCACTTGTAGCGACCTGCGTGCCTGGCGACTCGGATTCCCAGAGCGATAGCATGCGTCGGCGCCCTTCAGGTTAAGTCGGTCCCAACGTTTCGGTGCACATCCGCAAGATCAAAGATATCTACTATATATTCTCCATATAGGTATTATTCAGATTATTCGGATATCCAACAGAGCAAACTCTTGCAACCATCCACTTAATACAACTCTTTTTCACCTCGTATCCCAACCCTCAATCTCGAACGCCGAACAAAGAAAAAGAAACCACAAAATCAACCAACCTTTCTATTCCTGCTTATCCCTTCTCTTCTGCCTCGCAACCTTCAGCGACCTACGTTGGAGTTTTTTGATGATCTGCCGTCCCACTACTTCCCGGAGACAATACATCAAGGTGATCACTATCAACGGCGTCGCAACTTTCCAGAAAAAGGCATCGGACTGCATCTGCACCGCAGGGAACGTCTCGAAGTTCATCCCGAAGTAACCGGCCAAGAAGGTTATTGGAAGGAAGACAATAGTGATCGTAGCTGTAAGGTACAGAGTTAGCTCGAAACGCGCAAACTGTGGCAAGGGAACATACTGAGTTGCTTCATGGTCTCGTTCTGGAGGCTGCTGATGGTGTTGAAAATGAGATCGATCATGTTGTCGGCCGCCCTCTTCATGGTTTCGAGGTTCTATGGACAGGTCAGTTCACTCGTCTCCCAGCCCTAACCGGGAAGAAATCACCTCAAGGATCAGTAGGACGTGATCCAGCACGTCTCCCAGATAGATCCTCGTCATATCGCTAACTTCGACGCCGGCGCTCCCTCTAATCTTCGACACAACGCTTTTCTTGTGATCCCTCAGCGACGTGATCACTGCCGCTATGGGCGCAATGTTCCTTTTGAGCAACGATAACTCACTCGTCAATATGTAGAGATCCTGTGATTGCTTAATCGAAGGATTCGTAAGGACGATCATCTCCAGCTCCGCGATGATATCTTGGTATGCCGACACGACTGGGAAGGAGAGATCGACGATACCATCGATCAACGCCTGCAACATCATACTGGGATCGCTCGACGTGCGCAGGAGTGTATTCTCCGAGTAGAGCCGTGAGAGTATAGGAGGCTCAATGTCGTCGCCCGAGATCTCGAAGAACGAGACCACCGTACCATCTTCGGTGAGGAACACGGAAACCTGCTCGACGTGGACGATCTTCTCAAGGGGTTGGAGAGAACCGTGGGATTCCATGAAGGCTATCCGCTCGGCGTTGGGACCGCCCAAGGAGGACTGTAGGGTCCTAACTTTATTGCGCAGCGTAGTCTCGTCGAGCATGTTCTTCTCCGGGTCGTCATCATGCAGTGTGCGGCCGCGTGAAAACATCCGCTTCCAAAAAGATTGTTGCTTCTGGTGGTCGTGGTGCTTGAAATCAGAGGAGTCGCCATCGAGGAGTTTCAGGAGTGGTAGGATAACTATCGAAGCTCGGTTAGCCGCGACCGTCTGAGCGAAAATAGGAGGTCAGTACATACCAAAGGCATGGTCGGAATACCAATCACACTTGGGTCTGTTGCTGTCGTGTTTGGCGAGCAGATCCTCGAGGGCTGGTACGTTCCCACAGGAGTTAGTTGCCAATCCGAGCGCGAGATGATAGAAGTAAAAACGGTCAACGGACCTAGAGAATGGAAATTGTAGTGTCGCGCGAGTTGCTTGACAACGTCCCACGACAATCCATTGCAGTTGATCCATCGTACCTGGCCAATCCGCAGCACCATCAGCCAAACTTCCCCTCCAGCCCCCGCCGCAAGACCCACGACGCACCTTCACCCAATCAGGTCTCGGCTTATCCAAAAACTCCGTCAACCCATCGTTCCACAGCTCGTACTGCGAAATTTGTTCCTCGTTGTATTCGACAACGGTAATCTGGCACTCGGTGTGGAGCGAGCTCGTAAGCTTGTCTGCGAGCCCGTCGCTATTGGGGTTCAGGCCTGGCTCGAGTCCGGATGACAGAATCTGGTACTCCTTGGACGCGGTTGGAGCCCTGCGCAACCGGAACTGGCTCGACGGCCGCCGTCCTGATGTCGGTGATGTCAATACGTCTCCCTCCGGTATCGTTCGAACAGTTGCCACCGTTTCCGCTCGTGGGCGCGCTGGTGCCATTGCTGTCGGGATGTCGCTGTTCATTGTGAGAGCCCCTGTGTGTTCTCGTGGATACGCAGTCATTGTTCGCGATGTCACCGCGTCGAAACGATAGAATCAATTGTAGGAACAAGGCTGGGTTGTGGTGGTAACGAGTGGGAGAAGGTTTGTCATGAAGTTGGGTGAGTGAAGAGAGTGTAAAAATAAGGAAGCTCTAGAGTAAAGCCACGCGGTTAGAGAGCGCGTCGGTTAGTGAAACCTACTGGTTACGTATATGTAATAGCAGAAAGTACAGTAACAAAAAAAAGGGGGTAATTTAGTCCAGCAACAATATCAGATTAATGCTCCACCGTAGCGACAATACGCATTTTTGTCCAACTGCTGCCTTACCACTGTCTCCGAAGGAATAAAGTATTACAAGCCATACGTACTAAGCATGTAATAAAGTTTATTTTATTTTTATTGTGGCTCAGTCGACAATACCTATCCAATTTTCTCAACCAGAAACGCAGGGTTTCAAGCTGAATCAAGGGGCACTCGGGGTGGTATTCGGTATACAATTCATCCCGTATGGGTCCCGCATTGTTATGGTATTCAGTTTCTGTACAGTAGTATACGAAACAAGTGTTTCGATGCTGCATCCCAAGGTATGTGTTTGGGTGCTATGAATCTTTTGGTATTATATCTGATTGGAGTTCGTCACCTAAGTAAGCGCTACCGGAGTTGTCAAATTCGCTGAGATCGACACCCCCAAGAGGCGCTTCCTTCCGAGAAGCATCGGCACTGTACCTTGCCCAGGGTATCGGCCTACATTCACCTCGATAAACGGTCCCTACGCTCAGCTCGACAAGAGGTTTCTACATTTGCCTTCATCGAGTTCTACATCCTCTTCATCGTTGTCCTGCTTTACTAGCATTCTTCCCCATTGCGGGCTTCTCCCACAGGTTTACTGCGGAGATTTTAACGAGGCCACTGGGAATTTGTCTCTGTCCATCTTTTATGGTGTTCGGTCTTGCTTGCTGCTACGGAGTGCAGCAAGCGGGGAAGTGTTGTAATATCCCACTCGTTCTCTTTCTCCCATTCATTATTTCTCAACACTTGGGAGTCGGGCTGCTCAAGTCACCATTGATGACCTTGATATGCGCCAGGAAATATTGAACTACCCCATACCACAATTTCGCCTCCCATCTCTCTCTTTCTAAGCTGATAGTACGCATGGTGAACATAAAACTCGTAGAGGTGGTTTCGGCGGTGATCGTGGAGGACGTGACGATTGTTGGGCCCTTCTCTCACACCTTGAACCAAACGGAGCCGCTCCCATCGAACGCGGCGGCGCTGCTGGGAGCCTTCGCCATGTAGATATTGAAGCATCCCGGGTGAACACAGTGGTGTCGACTTCGAAGCCGATGGTACTGCTGGAAGCGGCGGTGTTGGTGACGTCGGTCATCGGCGATTTGGCGTTGGTGTTGGTGCGGATTCTGGCGGATTCTGCACCGGTGGCTCCATGGCGATCAACTCGAGAAAGCGGTCTGGCTGCAGATAGGGTATCAGCGTCTGCGCAAGAAAGGGGTGGAGGGTGTACAGTGAGCAGAAGCCTGGCCGATTACGGTGGCGAAATGACGGTGGGAAGGAGCTCCAACTTGCCTGCTGTCTGTGCTGGTGTCAATGGATTTACTTTCCACAGCTGGTACATACACCTACCTTGTGTGTCTCATCCGTTCGACCTTCGCTAGTTATTTCGCCGAGAGGAGAAGGGGAAACGGGCGCTGCGGACGATATCGAGATCGATCGTCAACCCTTGCAGGAACCAACCGAGCAGAAAGTCTGGGGTTCTACATACTCCCGTGCACGTATGTATGCATATTGATTTTTCAATAATGGGGTTTTCATCCGGGCACGACATATATACATACATATCCCCGATGTTGACAGCCATCTCCGTGAAGCTAGTGGCTGCCAGCCATGCAACCATGGTCCTTGTGTGATAGTCCCCGTGTCCCTTCGCTTGGTAGACTGATTTCCAACACTAGGGATTTTGAATTCGGGTCCGGAGCCGGTGGTAAAGATGCTAGTGAAACGGTAGCCAGACGACAACGACGTCGAGAGTCTCTACGTTATGTTGTCATGGGAATCCTTCACTAATGTTGGCTACCTGGGGTTTTCGCCTTCTCACGCAACGTAGTGACATCTGCCCTCGAGTGGTCTGCATCGTCGGAATCTCCTCTAGAGGTGCCGGAAGCTTGATCAACTGTACCAGATGGAAATTCTGAGTAAAATGTCCGCGCAAGGTCTCACGACTGCATCACTCTAGGTAGTCGGAAAGGCATCGTGGTGTTCCCGGCGGGGGGAACCGGAGATGCGGAGTGTGAATGCGTAGACTAGGCGCCTACTGCGGAAACGAAAGCGTCAACATTATTACCCCTTCACTTCGTCTCCAATTCTATGGCGCGGGTGCTGAAAATTTGATGTGCTGGAATTGACGTTGGTGGACAGGGCTGAATGACTGTGATCACGTGCCATCCAGCTACAGGCCGAGTCTTGGAGCTCCAGCCAGTTACGCCTCAATAACAGCATCGCACGCTCCAGGTTACTTGCAACGCGACAACTCTCTGCAACAACGACCATGACGGACAACGACATCCATCCTGGCATTGCCGCCCACACACCTCCGATCAGTTACGCCGATGCTATCCTCGACCCCTCTCCGACATCGATCCCGGCCGCCCGCTTCGCCTTCCACAGTTTCCTGCGAAGAGAGTACCGGTTCGGACTCGACCCGACGCGCAAGACGTGTCCGTTATTCCTACAAGGCCATTGTCCGCTTGGCAACAGCTGCCTCGACAAACACTTCTTCTCGCCACACAACTCATCGTCGTTCAACAACCTAGTGTGCAAACACTGGCTCCGATCGCTCTGCAAGAAGGGCGAAGGCTGCGAATTCCTCCACGAGTACAACCTCCGGAAGATGCCGGAGTGCAATTTCTTCGTGCGGAATGGGTACTGCAGCAACGGCGAAGAGTGTCTGTATCTACATGTCGACCCGGAATCGAGAATCCCGAGATGTCAGAGATACGACAACGGGTTCTGTGAGCTCGGTCCCTCGTGCGCACGGAAACACGCGAGGAGGCCGTTGATGTGTAAGTTCTATTTGGCCGGCTTCTGTCCCGATGGAAGTACGGTTGGCTACGGGGCAATGGCAGGTGGGAAAGGCTGCAAGGAGGGCGCGCATCCAAAGTGGGTCAATCCTGCAACACTGCCGTTACCTACTGTCAAGCGACCGCGGGAGGAGCCGGAGGAGCGGGGTCCACCGCAGTGGGAGGAGGGTGGCAGGTTTGGCGGCGCCGGCGGTGGTGGAGGCAGACAGGGTGGATTTGGTGGCGGAACTGGAGGCAGAAGGAGGTTCTTTAGAGGTCGGGGATAGTGTTAGGCATTTTGGGTTTTGGATCTGTATCGAGTGCTCTTTCTGGCGTTCTTTTCGAGTTGTTTCTATTTCTAGATCATTCTCAGGCTGCGGGGGTAGACTATCTTGCGTCTCCGCGTATATATAGTGTTCGGGCGCATTGCCCGTTCAATATGTGGCTTCGAAATAATTCCTGGTTTACAAGTGGTTGATCGGGCGCATGGGTGTTCATCACCCTCCTATATAGCGCCCGCCTGGCCATGCAGCATTTCAGGCAAGGTCAGGGGCACACCAAGCACCTCGATCAAGTATCAGACGCAACGCTTCATAGTCGCTAATTGCTCACGGCCTTCTTCTCCCCTCCTTCTCCTCGTCTTCCTCATCTTCGTCCTTTCCCTCGTCTTCCTCTTCCTCGTCTCTCTTTCCCTCCCTTCGACGCCTTCTCTTTTGTACCCACCACGTATCCATCGTCACCAACTCCATAGCTCCTACAGCTCCTCCAGTGACAACCATCGTGTCACGCTCGCGGCATGACCAACTCGATACAACCAATCCCATACTCACCCGCAAAATGCTCCACCTGCGGTTCCCAAACGTCTCGTAATCACGAGCTCGAAGAGCAAATAGCCTACCTGAGCGACAAGGTGACGGTAGCAAGTAGCATCCCCCTCTCTTAGCCTCCACCCTCGAGAGCCGTCCACTAATTCTCCGGCAGATGCAAAGATCCACGCCTACGAATCAGAGCTGCGGCTCCTACGCCCACAAACCTCATCATCGTTCGCACCCGAGTGCGGCCCTAGATCGTCGTCCCCCGCGAATCGAATCAGCGCGTTTCTGTTCCCATCGGTGGCACTGAGAAGGAGCGGCCCCCCGTCGCCGCCACCGGATACCCCGCCTGTCGCATCGTCGTCGTCGGAGTTAGCGAAGGAACGGAGTTTGAGGATCAAGGCCGAGGAACAGCTGCAGCAGGTTACCGCCGAGCTCGAGGATCTAAGTGCGAGTTTGTTTCAAAGTGCCAACGAAATGGTGGCTGAGGAGCGCAGGGCTAGGAGTAAACTTGAGGAGCGGGTGGCGACGCTGGAGAAGAGGGATAACGACAAGAGGGAGCGGTTGGGCGTGCTGGAGCGGGCGGTCGATAGGATCTCCAGGGTTAGGGAGATTCTGACCGGTGGTGGTAGCAGCGGGGACAAGGAGAAGTAACCTGTGGAGCCAAAGCGGGGGGAGGATCTGTGGCGTGTTTGGGGCGTTTCGTGTTCCTTATGGGGTTTGGAGTTCTGGTGCGAGGTCTTTGTTCGATTCGTTTCCCTGGGGAATTCCTTTCTTCGTTAGGTGATTATGTGACGATTGATGGTAATGAGTTGCATGCCGCAAACTGTTGAGGAGTTTGGTCTTTCGACCGGTGTTGGCTTATCCTGCTCCTGCCGCTTGTTCTTCGTCGGTGCAGTTTTGATGCGCATGGATGTTGGCGGGCCGGCATAGCACTCTTTTCTTCACCTCTTAATCTTTTCTTCTCTTCCATGCAGACTTAAGTAGAACCAATTGAGTATTTGTCGAATCGAATGGGCCATACTTCACCACAAGTCCACCCTCTCTCGATCTCTGTCCGCTTCTCTCACCTTACTTTTCCTTCCTGACTTCTATCCGCCTTCGATACCCTAAGCCCTCGGTGTGCTCACAGACTCACTCTAAGATCGGTTTTCACCCCAATTGCCCCACCTAATTTTTTTTTGCTGACTGCATGCTCATAGAGCCGCATCGTTCCTGCATTCCTTCACTCTCTCGTTCTTGCTTCCTACCTTCGAGAGGAGTGAAGCCACTCTCAGTTTGTGTGTCCTTTTGCTCACAGACTTCTCTCACCCATACCCCACATTTCTTATTTCAACGGAGGGGGTCAAAAAAAAAAAGGTGAAAAAGTGGGTGGATGGTCAGCCCTCATTTACCCAAAACGCCACAAGTGCTGCGCGCCTTGACCTTGCGATACGCAAACGCGACAACCCGACGACCACAACAACGCCATTTCCACTCTTTCGTGTTCTCACCCAACTACATCCACCGTCCGCCAGCGCGTCTCTACACAGCTGATATCACCACCGCAACCAACAACCTCGCAGCCCCCGACCGGGACATACGATACAACATGCTTCAGCGTGCTGTCTCGTCCAGCAAACCGCCTCAAACAAAGGCCAACCCTCACCACTCCATTCCCCCCTCAAGAAACACAACCCAGCAATCGATAGCGGGCGCGTTCGTCAAGCGATCGCCGAATGCCGCTCCGAGACTGCCACAAACGTCCGCAATTAGCTACCCGACCCTCGAAGCGACCCCTCCCCAAAAGTTGAGCGAGCCCCCGGCCTCGTCGTTGTCGCGAAAGCGTACTTTTAGCCAGCAGCTAGGGGGTCTCGCGTCGGTGTTCGACAGCTGCTCAGCATTTGAGGAGAACATTGTCCCATCAGTCCTTGCATACGGAGAGCCACCGAAAGACAGCATATCTGCCTTGCACGATGCTGTGTACTTCGACGAGGGGGATTTCGACGACGACTGCGATTTGGATCTCGACACGGCGGAGCCAATTGTCTACCCCTTGCTTCCCAATGCCACACTGTCGACACCGCCACAAACAGACAAGAGCTTGCCACAGAACATTGCACCAGCGCAATGTGTGCAGCAGGATGATTACATCGACCTCGAGTTCTCGCCGATGCCATTAGTGGATTCGAGGTTACAGATGCAGGAACAGCATGGGGGAGGCCCTCTAGGAAGCAGCCAGCCGTTGCCATGGTCATCGTCACCCGTGGAACATTTCCAACGGCCGAAGACGAAGGCGGCCCCAGTGGTGGAAGAGGAGGTAGTGAAGCCGAAAAGGAAGAAGGCGCGTACTCTCCCATGGCTGGTGGAGAAACAGATGGAGAAAGAGGTGGAAGTTGAGGCGCCAAAAACAACTAGCGGCAAGAACGGGGCGAAGACAACCAGCAACAAGAGGGTGAAGAAGATTCCGAACGGCCCGATGCAGTGGAATGACTCCTTCTCCAATCTAGAAGCAGGGCGGAAGGAAGCCAGGAAGCGGAATGCAGCGATTCAACAGAAGCGGTCGATCTCAACGACTACGGATCTGGAGGACATTAAGTCGGCTAAGAAGAGGCGGGAACCAGCTGCACAAGTTGTCTTGAGCGATGAACAGAATCGTGTGATTGACCTAGTTATGAACTCGAAACAGAGCGTGTTCTTTACCGGATCCGCTGGTATGTATTGTGTAGCGGACTCCCAGAAAGTTGGAACCGCGATTAACTGGGGACTGCAGGAACTGGGAAATCGGTTTTGCTCCGGGAGCTCATCTCGGAGCTGAAGAGAAGGCATAAGAAGGACTCCGATGCCGTTGCGGTCACGGCATCTACCGGTCTTGCTGCTTGCAACATTGGCGGCGTCACTCTTCACAGTTTCTCCGGTATTGGACTCGGCAAGGAATCCGTCGCCGATCTTGTGAAGAAAATCAAGAGGAACCCGAAAGCACGGACGCGATGGATCCGGACCAAAATCCTTATCATGGATGAGGTTTCGATGGTGGACGGAGAATTGTTTGACAAGTTGGAGGCCATCGCAAGGCAGATCCGGAACAACGGTCAGCCCTTTGGCGGGATACAGCTGGTTATCACCGGTGACTTCTTCCAGTTGCCTCCTGTTCCCGATAGCGGCAGGCTCTCCACTTTTGCGTTCGATTCGAAGACGTGGAATTCTTGTATCGCACACACTATTGGCTTGACTCAAGTCTTCCGTCAGCGAGATCCGGAGTTTGCTCTCATGCTCAATGAGATGCGTTTGGGAAATTTGAGCCCAGAATCCATTGCTACGTTCCAGTCGCTTAGCCGATCAATCCACTACGAGGATGGTATACAGGCAACGGAACTCTTCTCCACGCGTAGCGAGGTTGACAGAGCCAACAATCAGAAAATGCGCAGTCTGCCTGGTGAACCCGTGCGATTCCGGGCGTCGGATACCGGGACCGTCCCGGATCCCAAGTACCGTGAGAAGCTGCTCGCTAACTGCATGGCACCCGCGTCTATCGAACTCAAGATTCACTCTCAAGTCATGCTTATCAAGAATATCGATGATACGCTTGTTAACGGTTCTCTCGGTCGCGTGGTCGCTTTCATGAGTGCGGCCACCTTCGACATTATGGCGGAAGACGGTGAACTCGATATTGCCTCCAAGCAAAAGAAGATGCCCGGTGTTGGTGACACGGCACAGCAATGGCCATTGGTGCAGTTCGCACTGATGGACGGCACCACGCGGCAACTACTCTGTCAACCCGAACAGTGGAAAGTCGAACTCCCCAATGGCGAGGTTCAGGCCGCGCGAAATCAAATCCCTCTAATCCTCGCCTGGGCCTTGTCCATCCACAAGGCGCAAGGTCAAACGCTGGAAAGGGTCAAGGTAGACCTAAGAAGAGCCTTCGAGAAGGGACAGGCGTACGTCGCACTTTCCCGTGCTACGTGCAAAGAGGGGCTGCAAGTGTTGGGCTTTGATGAGAGGAAGGTTATGGCGCACGAAAGGGTTAGACAGTTCTACGATAGCCTCTACAGTGCGGCGGAGGCTGCAAAGAGAATTTCAGTCGGTGGTACCAGCGGGTCGGGGAAGAGGACGTAGTAGGCATTTGAGCAAGGGCCTATTTACATGCGATACATCAGATAACTTCCCGGACGACGGCTGGGTGGGTGGCGTTTGTAATCTTTTTTTCCTTTTGGATTTGGCTGTGTTCCCACATTGTACATTTATTCCTCATCATTTAAATACCAGTGATGAGCTTGGGGTCGGCTGTAAAGACTTTTGTCGACAACATATTCTACTTAAGGCTACTTTACTTATTCAATCTCTTCACATCCACGCGCACAGATCTCCGTCTCATTTCCCTTACCTATCCCGCACGGCCTCATTAGGGAGGTTCTGCAAATTCCGTGCGACCAGGACCCTGGTCTACACGATAGCTAGCGTGTTGGCTTGCCTCAATTAAGTAGGACCCCTGTCCGTTGCTGTAGTGATAGTTGTAGTTGTAGTTCACGGGGGGTTGCAGAACTATTGTCAATGGGTTAGCCGTCGCAGTGGGGCTGTGATAGGTAATTGCGCGAAAAAACACCGCGTCACTACAACCACAACGAACGAGTGACGAAAGGAAAAATAGCCTCGCCACAGCCACAAAGAACAACATCCTCACAGCTTTTTCGTCTCACCCGGACAGAGAAGGGCTGCTCAGGAGGAGTGTCGCATACCAACCGCCCGTATGCATCCCAACCTACTACTCACACGCATCGCTGACCTATGCTCGTACGTGTTCCAGGACTTCCCTCGTACGCATCGTTGGCCCGGTGCTCGTACACCTCGCTACTCTACGCACGTAACCACCAGTCGATACGATACCCACTGCAAGCCTGATAGTTATCTGCTGCGAGACTAGTTCGGTAGACGTTTTTTTTTGTTTAATCATACTCGCATTCAGCCTATCTAGACTACGGCGCACTTTCTATGCGGATATCCCGTCCACTGTCCGCGCGATGATGGCGGCACGCTGCAAGTTCCCTTTGCCCTCCGCCCAGGCCTGTCCTTAAGAAGATGAAATGCGCACCAAGGAAACCACAAAGGAAGCGAGGCCGAGCGAGAGTGACGGACGAACGAAAGAAACAAAAGAAAGCGCAGCCCGGCCCCTAGTCCTCGTCTGCGGATGCCATGAAAGAGGGCGTGGGTAGGAACAGCGGCAGCTCCTCCCTGGCACCCAATTCCCCCTGGCACCCAGCTCCTTCGCCCGGCCGCCACTCTTCTTCCCGCTGCCTGTGCTCCCTGCGCTCCCATTCAGACACTTCGCTCCCCGCGTCTTCCTCAGCCGGCACTAGCCTTCCCACATCTTTAGCAGAGAGGAAGTCCGATACCGCCTGGCTGCACCTCTTGTCGGCAAGGAGGTCCCGGATTGCGAACCGGTGTTTCCTTCAACACCTCCGCCCACAGTATCTCCTGTTGGCTTTTCCACTCAGGACACACCTTGAAGAGGTGTTTGTCGTCTGCTTCTGACATCGGCACCACCAGCACTGCGGGGTGGGCGGGCTCTTCGTCCAGTGGAGATACTGCCCGGTAAGGCAATGCCCAGTTTTCATCTGGTAGAACCACGAGGCAAGCCTCTTGGTGCTCCCAGCCACCATGCCGTCCGGCTTCTGACTCGCTGGCAGCTTGTATTTCTTCCTGGAGGTCTGGCCTCCTGCCCACTGCCGTGCCTCTGCTCACTTCTTTTCGGAGATCTCCCGCTTGAGGTGTGCAAGAGGTCTTGGAGAGGCATTACGCGTGCCTCGGCCCGGTCCAAGTAATTCAGCCATTCCACCCCGTGGGCGTCTGGCTCCTCCGCCGCGGTTTTAGCCCACTCGTCGGCCTTTTTTTATTGCCGGCGACTCCCTTGTGTGCCGGGCACCACCGGTTCAAAACGATTATACCCGGTCAGGCTTTCCGTAGCACTGCGGTGTGCTTCCTTGCCCGGAGCGCGTACTTTTGGCCGGGCCCAGGCTCCTCGGAGGCCATCCTTCTGATGGCAGCTTGGACATCCGTGAAGATTGTGACCCGCTCTGGGGTCGTCTGTCTTCGCGGAGCCGATTCCAGTGCCTTTGCGAGGGCGGCGCATTCCGCATCATAGGCCTCTTGGTCAAATCCCAAGTGAGTTCTGATGCCAACCCAGGACTGACCATTCTTCCACCGGTAGCTTCGTCATCCATCAGCGACCCGTCTGTGAACATGGTGAGTCCAGACCGCACCCTCTCTGCCTCGGCCTTGGCTGCGGCCTCCACCTCTTGCAGTAGCTCCGCATTAAGGGTCTCCGGCTTCTCTGGTTCTGTACTGCCGCGTATGCCAGAGCATTCGCGAGTCTTCGGCCGATGGCTGTCGGTGCTCCAACTGTCTCCCTCGCCTGGTCTCCCTGCGGCAGGCTGAGTAGCCGAAGCCCGAACCGCCGCTGCCTGTTCTCCGGCTGCGCTGTCGCTGCTCCGAGCCCCGCCTCCATCGACAGGGCGCCAAGGTTGGTTGTCCGGAAGCAGATTGTCGGAGCTCGTGCTTCACGGTTAACTAGGAGCCGAAGCTCGTTTTTTTTTGCCTGGCCGATGGTGCCCCGGGTATGGTCACCCTTCTATCATAGCTCCGATCCGAACATGGCGACTGACTGAATGCATGCGGTCATGACCTTCCTGCAATTGACCGGGACTAATCCCATCGGCCCTGCGAGCCGGCGGAGCCGTGCCACCACATTCTTCCCGTTCTTCAGCCGGATGGCGTGATGGTCCCTGAGTGTGAGTCGGGAGTCCAACCACACCCCGAGCCACCGCGTCCGCCTTGTTGAATTGGGCGGTGTTGGCACCGGCCTCCACCATTGTCGTGGAAGGTGACTTCTTCCTGCGGAAAATTGCCGCCTCAGTGGTCGAATGCCACTTCGTTGTTCGCTGCTCAGTCAATGGACGCCGCTGCCGTCTCGGACAGCTTGGCTGCCACGGCCTCATCGTCAGTCCCGTCAGCCCACCACCCGATGTCGTCCACAAAGGATAGTCCTCGGATGCCTGGTGCCGTGCTCTCCACCTCGTCGAAGATTCCCGACAGGTATGTGACGAAGAGGATCGGCGCCGCTGGTGACCCCTGTGGGATTCCAGTGTCCACTGGGCTAGCCTTGCCTGTCTTGCCGTCGATCACAAGTTCCACCTGGCGGTGTGACATGAAGCTGCCGGTCCGCCGGATGAGGTCTGACTCGATTTCGAGTGCCTCCATGCGTCTGCCTAGGTGCGACTTGCTCACATTGTTGAACGCCGACCTGACGTCCATGAACAGCGCCCCCGCCACCTTTTCCCCCCACGCCTGTTGGGTGCGGTTCATCAGGATTTCCACTGCATCGATGCAGGACCTTCGCTTTCGACACCCGAATTGCCCATCGTGTACGCCTCTTTCTTTCCTTCGGCCCAGGTGGTCGGCGATCAAGTGGCTGCAGTGTGCTCGATCAGCTTACTGATCACGTCCAAGAGCGAGATCACCCTGTAGGCGCGGACCTTCGAGTAACTTAACGGCGGCCTCGTCAATCCCAAATTCGGACAGTAGATGGCATCCTCAAATATCTCCACTGCGAACCTTATATGATAAACGTTTTTTATATTGACAGAAGGCTTCATGACCCTGGTGGCAATCCATTGGAAACTTATAGACCACCGTTAAATACCACTCCTACACCGAAATTTATATGACGAGCTGTCCATTGAGCAAGCAGCCGCGCAGGCCATCGACGAGCGGAACGAATTCACCGGGCATCCAGCGGTAGGGGAGACAACCATCCGTCAGGCGAGCCGCCGATAAGCGGAACGAACGAGAGAGCTGACGATGGGTGAACGATCTGGTTAGCGGTAAGACGTGCGATCCAGTGCAGACAAGCGATCAGTCGGCAAGCTGTCAGGTAAGGCGGTAGCGAACGGAAGGCAGCAATGAACCGAGGATAGAGTTGTATGGCAAGGGGCCGACGAGTTATTTGACTCGTGCCATTCTGCCTATTAATTCGAGTTGTTATCCACTGACTCGTGTCATGCTATTTGTCGACTCGAGTCATTCTGTTTTTTGGGTGGCATATTCACTTGTTACTCTACCACTGCATTATATTATAGCCCAAATCCGCTCTCATTGTCTCGTCGTCCCGCTTCGACCGGCAGGGACTCGAGAAATTTTATTTTTGACTCAAGTCATCCGATTTATTGACTCGTGTTTCCATTCATGACTCGAGTCATTCTTTTGACTGACTAGAGCCATTCGTTTTGTTGTCAGTGCAACACGAGCGAGAAAGGGTGCTGGGCGACCGCCATGATCATTCCACATCCCCACCACACCGTTCAAGACGATATTTAATCGACCATTGCTGTTTGAGGTTTAAAGTCATTATCTATGTACATTAAATCGTACTTTGTACCGTCCTGCCAACACAAAGATCAACTTACAGCGAAAACGTCTTGTATCAGTTTATAGATACTTGAGCTCAATTACCACACCCTAAGCTGGCTCCTTTGTTAATTGGCTAAATGTACGATGTGGTGAAGCTGGTAATGATCAAGGTCTGCCAGTACACTTTCTCACTCGGGTCACCTTCGGGCGTCCAGTAGGTGCTCCGGGCGTCCAGTAGGTGCTCCGGGCGTCCAGTATTTGCTCCGGTGTCCAGTATTTGCTCCGGGCGTCCAGTTTCCACCACTTCGGGCGTCCAGTATGCGCTCCGGGCGTCCAGTTTCCACCACTTCGGGCGTCCTGGATTGCTTCGGGCGTCCTGGATTTGCTCCGGGTGTCCAGTATGTGCACTGAGTGTCCTGGATTTGCTCCGGGTGTCCAGTATTTGCTCCGGGCATCCTGTAATTGCTCCGGGTGTCCAGTTTCCACCACTTCGGGCGTCCAGTATGCGCTCCGGGCGTCCTGGATTGCTCCGGGTGTCCAGTATGTGCTCCGAGCGTCCTGGATTTGCTCCGGGTGTCCAGTATTTGTTCCGGGCGTCCAGTTTCCACCACTTCGGGTGTCCTGGATTTGCTCCGGGCGTCCTGGATTGCTCCGGGTGTCCAGTATGTGCTCCGAGCGTCCTGGATTTGCTCCGGGTGTCCAGTATTTGTTCCGGGCGTCCTGTTTCCACCACTTCGGGCGTCCAGTATGTGCTCCGAGCGTCCTGGATTTGCTCCGGGTGTCCAGTATTTGTTCCGGGCGTCCTGTTTCCACCACTTCGGGCGTCCAGTATGTGCTCCGAGCGTCCTGGATTTGCTCCGGGTGTCCAGTATTTGTTCCGGGCGTCCTGTTTCCACCACTTCGGGCGTCCAGTATGCGCTCCGGGCGTCCTGTATGCAGCACCTCGGGTGTCTATTAGTTGCTCTACCAGCTCAGCGCTCACTTCGAGTGTCCACTCCTCGCTTCTGGTGCTCCTCTCACTCCCGACACTCAGTACTGCATTCATTATAAATGTCCTCGGTTCGGAATTTTTCCTAGAATCTATACACAAGATCGGACAGCTCTCGTCAGCACCGAACCCTGACTCCCCCCACCTCCCAACGAACTTCAAAAGCCGCTAGCCCGCGATGGATCGACCGGTACCTATCTAAAGGTCTCGAAGATACCGCATGGTTGACTACCGACCTGGCAGCCATCGAAGCTAGAAGACTGCCTCGATTCGAAGAAGTCGTGTGCAAAATCGATACCAAACTCTCAGAGCTCGGAAAAGTATGGCGCATCAAACCCTGGCAAGCCGCAGTGACGGCCGAACTCCTTGAAGGTCATGATGTTGTGAGTGCGCAGACCGGGTCGGGAAAATCTATGTGTTACCTAGGACTCCCCATCACATCTCCTGACAGCTGTGTACTGGTAATCTGCCCATTGCTTGCCTCGATGTCAGATCAAGTTCGGAGTGCAGAAGAGCTGGGAGTACGAGCGGTACACTTATGTGCGGAGACTATTAGAGCAGATGGAGAGCTCATCAAGGCCGTTCGGTGTGGAGAATTCTCGATGATATTTGTGACTGCGTAGTTCACATCAATGGCAAACGCGGCCTGGAAGTCGCTTGTCTCTGAAGACAAGCAAGGAAAACTTCCGAATTTCTCTCGCAAACTTCGGTATATCGTAATAGATGAGGTACACTTGGTTCACAAGTGGTTAGTCATCTCACAACTCTCTTTCAGTTCATATTTAATGGCTTTGATTGATAGGAGAGTATTTCGTCCCCGCTACTGCAATCTTGGACTTCTTCGAGCTCGCTTCTCAGATATTCCGATTCTTGGTGTTTCCGCAACACTACCGGCAAAAACACTGGAATATATCCATCAGAGCCTACCCCCTAAACCGAGACACCATCCTGTGCTCAATGGGTGTTGACCGACAAAATATCACACTATTCACAGTACCATTGGCTCGTGGAGATGAAGCCAGTATGAAACCTCTATTGGAGTTGATACCCGAAGCGGCGCGCACCTGGAAAGGCTCCGATGACCAGGGGTTTAATCCATTAAGCTTGCCCAAAACTCTGATATTCATCGATGATCGTGGTAAATGCTGCACCACAGTAACGCAGCTACAAGCATTGTTTCCACTGTGGTGTCGGTCGGAATCATGCAACTGGGCCGGGGAAATCATTCGAGAGTACCATAGTGGATTAAGTAGCAAAAGGCTGCAGAAGACACTCGCATTATTCCGGAAGGGTGTTTGCCGATATCTCGTTGCACTGAGGCTGTTGGGATGGGACTTGATATTCCTGATGTTGAACGTATCATCCAATGGAAGCTCTCCGACAACCTAACGACGAACTGTTGGTGGCAACGTGCTGGTCGAGCTGGTCGAGACCTCAATATCTGGGCTATCGCTATCCTCTTTTACGCAGCTGATTCCTCGAGAAGCAGGAAAGACGCGAAAGCCATATGTTGTGGTATCTCAATTCCCGGGGTTGCATACGGGAGGTTGTAATGGATTTCTATCAGTCTCGGGCAGACCCTCGAGATACCTCAGAAGATGGACAACCATGCTGTGATCGCTGCTTTCGAAAATTGGGTTTCAATCCGGACAGCTGGATCGGCTATCCAGTAAGACATACTACGCCATTCCAATCAACCCGCTATTCGGAGGGAAAAATATCGGAACCACCGAGGACGTTGTGCCCTCACCAAGATATCGGCCGACTCAACATACCGTATCTGTCTTGCTGTGCGTCTAGCTCCGGAATGCCACAGAAGCAATCTGGTACTCAGCCGGAATGATCTGTTGGAGGAGAAACACCGTTTACCCGATGCTTGGATAGACCTGGCTGCCTCGAAAGCTCTTAGCATCCAAAGTGTGGAGGATCTGAGAAACCTTTCCCGTAAATTTCCACTTGGGAAATACACAGCCATCGGTAATGGACTACCTCAAGTTTTAGCTGTCATTCAGGACACCATTTCGAAAGCCGATGCACCCCAGTATGCTCCTCGGATATCAGGTACAGCGTACACCGTTCCACCTGAAAAGCCATTGTATGATGCAGGACAGATCATGCAGGCACCTTCCACCATCGCCGAGAAAATGAAAGCGGTGAATGATGAGTTGCGAGAAGTGGATCTGGAGGCATGGGAAAAGAAGGAGAAGGCGCGGGAGAGGCGGACTGAGGCTCTAAGGAAATCGCAGTCTCAGAGGGAGGCAACACGAGCCTATGTACAACCGCCAGAGTCAAGGAGGATCGCAGTCCGTCCAACAGGCAGAGCACACTGAACTGCCGACACTCCCTGACAAGCGGAAGGAAGCTCCAGTCGACTCGACACCCACAGTGCCAAAACGTAAATGAGGGCGGCCATTGGGTTCGAAGAACAAACCAAAGCGGTTGGAGTAAGGATTCGGTGAGCTGCCACAAGATATTTTGCACAGCTTTTTCTATCTACTTCCTGATGCTGACAGGATGCTTCAGGTTTTTTTTCTTTTTTTTGGTGGGTTATGCTTTTGCACGGGCGTTGTTGGAGGGTTCCGGCGACAAATTTCAGAGTCGGGAAGTTCGCCGGGAAGTTTGCGGGGACCGGGGTTTTTGGGGCTCAGACATTTCCTTCCAGACCCCGAGTACCAGAAAATATTCATTAGAGATCGCTAGCGTATTGATGAATAATGCGGCTTGGCGAAGGGTCGAGCGAGACTATGGAGACTCCACGTCAACGTCAGCGTCGACAAATAGACTAACTTCGGCGCAGCACAAACTCACCTGCAACTCTGCGTAGGCCTCCAGCAACCGGCCGGCTCCCCGATATTCCGGACCGGGCCCCGCCACTTGCTCAACCTAAAGCCTTTGGTCACTAGGCACGTGCACATGCCGAACGGCACACAGTTACTTAGCTGTACTTCTAGCTGTACTTCTAGCTGTAGTACGGAGGCCCATAACGACCAACCCCTCGAGTTATTGAAATTTGCGTAGATAACCTAGGGGAAACCCAGCAGCCTTGCAAAGAAGTTTTGCAACATCATCACCAAGAGGGAGGAATAACCAAGCCACAAGCGCTGTGCCTCGCCACGAGCGATGCGCCCTGCAGCATCGGGGTACATATCTGGCATCGAGTATCGAGCGCTCCAATGAGCGAGCCGACATGCAATCCGAAAAGCAATCCGTCAAGCGAACCGCCCACACATTACCTCCTTACCACTTCTTTTCCGAGATATCTGCTAGGGATCTGGGGAGGGGCATTGGCCCGGTCTCCGTATCGCATCCATGGCCACTCCATGCGAGTCGGGTTCGTCAGCTGCCAGCTTGGCCCACTCGTCAGCCTTCTCGTTTCCTGGGACGCCCTTGCGGGCGGGGCGCCATCGGTTTTCAATGGTGATGTCCGGTCTGGCTCTCCGAGGCGTTGCGATGTGCATTCTGGCGTGGCGCCGAATTGCAGCCATTTGACCGGGGCCAGGTTCCGCTGAGGCCATGCAATTGATGGCGGCCTGGGCATAACTGAAGACTGTGACCTTCTCCGGTGTTGTCTGTCGCCTTGCAGCGGTCTCTATGTAGCACCCTGGCGAGGGCAGCACGCTTCCTGGTTGTAGATAGCCCATGGCTGGCGACTTCTATGGCGACGACGCAAGCCGGGTAAGCTGCCGAATGATTCCGCATGACCGTCAGCGCCGAAGCTCCAATTCGCGGAACGCTTCGCAGTGTCACCTTGTATTTCCGATCCAATCCGGAATCCTCAACCACGGACAACCCAGATTATCGAGCCGGTACATAGGGAACAAAGTTCGCCTCTACTTTATCCTTTACTTCATCGTCTCCTTTTCTTTTTTTTAAAAAAAGATCTTCGCGACTTGCATCTTTTCCGAGAAACAGTACCGACAACATGTTTTCCAAGCGCTTACTGCGGATGTCCATCTCACCGATGCGAGGAGGAGGAGCTTTAGCTGGGGGCACACGGTTGATGCCGGCTGTGCACCGGCGACCGAGGTTGCTAGCAAATTCTCTTGTCTACTCCTCTTCTGTCTCGCGCTCTCCCCGCAATTCCTCTTCTGCTTTCTCCACCACCGCGTTCATGATGGTATGCTTTTGGGTGGGGATTTGGATGCGGGGCAGAAGCTGACGGAATTGGCGATGACAGGCAGACGGAACCAGAATCGAGAAGGACGCCTTCGGCGACATCGAAGTCGAGAATGACAAGTACTGGGGAGCGCAGACGCAGCGGTGTGTACCACTCCACGGGCGGGGTTGGGCGGGAGGCGGCTGGGAATGTTTTTGCTGACGGTGCGGCGATAGCTCGCTCACCAACTTCAAGATCAACCAGCCCTTCGACCGGATGCCCCCTCCCGTCGTGAAGGCTTTCGGAATCCTGAAGCGCGCGGCCGCGACCGTCAATATGACCTACGGACTGGATCCGAAGCTCGGCAAGGCGATCGAGCAAGCCGCCGACGAAGTCATCTCCGGCAAGTTGCTTGACCACTTTCCTCTCGTCGTTTGGCAGACCGGGTCGGGCACCCAGTCCAACATGAACGCGAACGAAGTCATCTCCAACCGCGCGATCGAGATTCTCGGTGGAGAGATGGGTTCCAAGAAGCCTGTGCACCCCAACGATCACGTCAACATGAGCGCGTCCTCGAACGACACCTTCCCCTCCGTCATGCACATCGCGGCTTCGATCGAGATCCAGGAGAAACTGCTGCCCAGTCTGAGGGAGCTGCATGCTGCCTTCGAGGCAAAGGTGAAGGCTTTCGCTCACATCATCAAGATCGGCCGCACCCATCTGCAGGATGCTACGCCGTTGACGCTGGGCCAGGAGTTCTCTGGATATGCGACGCAGCTTGCGTACGGCATCGAGAGGATCGAGGCTAGCCTCCCTCGCTTGAAGATGCTCGCTCAGGGTGGAACCGCTGTCGGAACCGGGTTGAACACCAAGCTCGGCTTCGATGTGGCTGTCGCCAAGGAAGTCACAAAGCTCACCGGTATCGATTTCACGACGGCGCCCAACAAGTTTGAGGCTCTGGCTGCCCATGATGCTATCGTCGAGGCCAGCGGTGCTCTCAACACACTCGCTTGCTCGCTCATGAAGATCGCCAACGACATCCGCTACCTTGGATCGGGACCTCGTTGCGGCCTTGGTGAGCTCAGCTTGCCCGAGAACGAACCTGGCTCCTCCATCATGCCTGGAAAGGTCAACCCTACGCAGTGCGAGGCCCTGACCATGGTCTGCGCGCAAGTCATGGGTAGGCCGCCAGCTCTCTTCTCCTGGCCACTCACGGAGAACTAACCAACCCCCCCACCCGCAGGCAACAACATGGCCATCACCGTCGCTGGCTCGCAGGGCCAATTCGAGCTCAACGTTTTCAAGCCGGTGTTGATCCGCAATCTTCTGCACAGCGTGGTCCTGCTCACCGACGGCATGAAGTCCTTCAAGGAAAACTGCGTAGTGGGTATCCAGGCCAACGAGGAGAAGATCCACAAGCTGCTCCACGAGTCGCTCATGCTGGTGACCTGCCTCAATTCTAAGATCGGCTACGACATGGCCTCCAAGGTGGCCAAGAACGCGCACAAGAAGGGCATCACCCTGAAGCAGAGCGCGCTCGAGCTCGAGGCCCTTACGGAGGCCGAGTTCAACGAGCTCGTCAGGCCGGAGCTGATGATTGCTCCCAAGAACTAGGGCGAGGATGAAAATGGGCGTTTGATGGGCGTTGTAGATTAGTTTTGCTTTCGTTTTCTTCTGGGCCGGTCTTTGCTTTCTTTGATAGGAATGGGGCGGGGGGTGATTAGTCGATACCAGAAGCGTGCAGTGGTGATTACATAGATGGGGGCTGCAATTTACCAGAGTAAACGTCTCAATACGTGCGGCTGCCCAAGGTGTCCCGTGTGGGTGAATGGTGTACGAGGTCGTCTGGGGGCACCACCACTGGCTGTATTGGTGCTCGTGAATGCGCGGGAGAGTACCTACTTGTCTACGGTAAAGTACTAGGCCAAAAGTTTCCGTACACCCAGGTACAACTGCCCATGATGCCCGCACTCAACCTTCTCGATCCCCACAACCACAATTTAGAAAGTCTCAGTAGTTGGCATACATCATGAATATATACTAATAAAGCTTCAATGGAATTTTCAGCCCGTAAAAATCATTATTTTATGCAAA